>Ga0209922_100230_pt1 | contig 125098 bp, 148 predicted proteins | sample ThiBiot_500_biof_FD_183946 | JGI IMG/M metagenome (GOLD analysis project Ga0209922, IMG submission 183946) | Wastewater bioreactor microbial communities from Cape Town, South Africa - Thiocy_expt_500_biof (SPAdes) | ecosystem: Engineered > Bioreactor > Thiocyanate-remediating >... | reverse complement strand
ATGTCCGCGAGGCCGCCGCACGCCTCAAGGTAGGAAAAACCGCTCTCTACGCTGCCTTGCAGGCGGCCAGTTCTGGCAGTGCAGCCGACTCCTGATATTTCGTGCAGTCGCCTTCTGAAAACGACATTATCTTGGCCGGGTCGTTTTTGCCGGGTCTAAATGGCCGCTGTGGATCTCATCGTCAGAAATGGCGATGCGAGCTCCAGGCGGGCAGGGCGGCCGCCATCGCCGGAAATGGCGATGCTGCAGCTCGACGTGCGCGGGCCTGGTGGCATCGTCGGATGCGGCGATGCTCGAGCAAAAAAAAGCCGCCTCGGGGTGCGAGGCGGCGATGACTGCCGGCGGTCAGGGAGGGAGGAAACCGCGCTGTGTGGTTGCAGCCTTCCCGGACTTTAGCCGATGCGTGCAGCGCGGCGAGGGCGTTCCGGCTGCTGCTGTTGCTTCTCCGCACGCTCCTGGCGCTGCTCCTGCTGTTGCCGGCGGCCTTCCTCGATCAGCACCTGGCCCACGGCCGCGCCGACCTGGCGCTTGAGGCCATCGCGGCCCAGCTCGCTCTTGTTCGCCAGGTCGTTGAAGTCGGTGAAGCCCTTGGGGTTCGCCTGCTGCTCGCCCGGCGCGAAGATCGGGAAGATGGCCTTGCCGCCTACGGCCTTCGCGGCTTCCTCGGCCTTGGCGCGGCCGGGGTTGTGGCCGCGCTCGATCTCCTGGGCCTTGTCGTCGTCGCCGGCGATCACGATGGGCTTGTCGGGGAACTTCTCGCGCAGGGCGCGGGCCACGTGCGGCAGGTTGCCCGAGTCGAACGCGGCCACGGTGGCATGCCCCAGCCCTTCGGCCAGGCTCGCCGCCGTGGCGTAGCCCTCGGAGATCACCAGCGCCGGCGCTGCGGCCAGCGCATCCATGCCGCCAACCGGGTGGAAGCATCCTTCCTTCTTGCTGTCCTTGGCGAACCGTTTGGTGCCGTCCTCCTGGATGTACTGCATCGTCCACTGCTTGCCGTCCGCGTCGAAGGCGGGGATGTAGGTTTTCTGGCCCTCGCGGTCGGTGAACACGCCGGCGTGGGCCTCGATGCCCTTGGCTTGCAGGTAGGGCGTCGGCTGCTCGACCGGCACCAGGTCGGCCATCTGGCGGCCTACGCGCTGCGCGGTGGCTTCCTGGAGCTTGTCTTGCTCGGCCGCACGCTGGGCCAGCTTCTCGGCCGCCTCGGCCTGGAGCTTGGCCTTCTCCTGGTCGCTCAAGGCGTAACCCTTGCTCTTCCAGGTAATGTCCGTGCCGGTCTTGTTGTTGATGATCCGGCCGGCCGGGTGGCCGTCCAGGTGGCCGACATAGAAGCCATCGAGCGCGCCCTTCTTGCCACCCTCGACCGGCACGCGATGCCGCTTGCCGTCCATGATCGGGTGATCGCCCTGGGCGTTGCTGCCGGTGAACAGGCCGGCGCTGCGCATGGCCTCGGCGAACTCTTCCCTTGGCGTCATCGCTGGCCCCTGCTGGGCCTGCACGTTCTCGGGCTTCCACCGCTCCAGCTTCGCCATGTCGGCACGCGGGCCGGCATACCAGGACTTCGCGGCCTTGTCCCAAAGCGCACCGGCGGCCTTGGCGGCGTTGCGCTGTTCGTATGGCACGGCGAGGTACTGGCGGGCCTCCTGCGGGGCCGTGGCGGCCTTCTGGCCGCCGGCATGGGCTTGCGGAGCCTCTTGGGCCTTGCGAGGCTCCACGGCCGCCGTAGCGGCTCCCTGTGCCCACTTGGCGAAGGGGGCCGCATCCACTCCCGCCGGCACGTACCAGGACTGTTCCTTGCGATCCCAGCGCGCTCCGAGCTGCTTGGCCTCGTCCTTCTCCTTGAACGGCACGTTGATGAACTGGCGTTCGCCACTTGCGGCCCTCTGCGCGGCCTTGGGCTGCTCGGCATCGCGCTGGCTGGTCTTGGCTTGCTCGGCCGCAACGAATGCCCTGGCCTCCAGCGCCTTGCGCGCCTCTTTAGCGGCTGAAATGTCCTCGTCGGTGCTGTTCGGATCGCGGCGAACGCGATCCTCTTGCACGCGGGCAACGCGGGTGGCTTTCTCGTACTGGTCGGTTTGGGCGTTGGCGTCGATCAGCGCCAGGCGGTCGGCCAGCTCGTCGGCCTCGCCGAGCGTGCGGGTCGCGGTGAGGTAGGCAAACGCATCTTCGCCGGGCTGCGCATCGCCCTTGCGGGCGTACAGGTGGTAAGCCTCGGGCGTGTCGCCCACGGCGGCGGATTGCAATTCGCCGTCGCGCTCGATCACGCCGACAACCCGCACTTCACCCGTCCAGTCATGGGGCAGGGTGAAGCCCAGCGCGTTGTCGGCCGCCGTGTCGAATGCCTGGCGGTCGCGCTCGCGTGAATTGGTGTTGCCGGTCTTGAGGTCAAGGAAGGTCGCAGCCACCACGGCATCGGGCCGCCGGTTCTCGATGAGGTCATTCATCGCCGCGTTGATCTTGTCTTGCAGCGGTTCGGGGTCGAAGGGCAGTTCGTGGCGCGTCCAGAACTCGTTTTGGGTGTTCATGGGCTGCATGCTGTCCAGCACGTCCAGGGCGCGGTCGATCTGCTCCAGGCTCGCGCTTTCGAGCAAGCGCCCGATGGTGCCTTGCTCGACGTGCTTCAAGGCCCACGCCTCGGCGTCCTGCTGTTGCTTGCCCGCCTGCTGCATGGCCGCGATCCTGACGCCATAGGAATCCTGAATCGACTTCTCGGCCCTGGCGGCGGCGCTCGTCGCCAGCTCGGCCGCCTGGGCCGCCGTCGCGCCGACCGGGATCAGCACGCCGTCCGCGCCGGTGACGTTGCGGCCCTCGCTGGTGTACTGGAACTGCAAGGTGCGGTTGATCCCGTCGCCGTCGGTGATGAAGGCCAGCGCGTCATTGCGGCCGTTCACCGTGTCGAAGGGCTTGGACGCGATGGCGATGCCATCGCCACGCTGCCAGCCGGCCGCCTCCAGGGCGGTCGCCACGGCTTCGTTCTGCGCTTCCGGTGTCTGCATGCTGGCCTCCTGACTTGCAACGGTTTCGCGGGCCTCCCGCACGGCTTCGCGCCAAGTGTCGGACGCGGCCACGAAGGCATCGCCGGCCTTCTGCACGGCTTCATCGTCGTGGCGAGGCTTGTAGCGGGCGTCCCCGGCGTTGTCCTCGCCATAGGCCCGGACAAGCTCACGCTGGAAAGCCTCGTCGGCGGCCTTCATAGCCTCGTACTGGCTTGCCGTGCGCTCGGCCACGGTCTGCACCTGGTCGCCCGGCTGATGGCCCAGCTCGGGCGCGGGCACCGCGTCGGGGAACTTCTCCACCAGGTCGGGGTATTCGGCCAACACCGCCGCCGGCGGGAAGCTGCTGCCCGGCAGGTTCGCGCTGCGGCTCTCGGGCGTGTTGAGGTATAGGGCGTTATTCACCGCGCCGCGATGCACGTCCGCGATGGCTTCCTCGGCCGTGGCGGCATCGGAGAAGGCCGAATAGTCGCCGTGCCTCACTTCCCACTTCCGGCCGTGGTTCATCAATTCCTGCGCGGTCGCCTGGCTGGCAAACTGCGCCAGGGTCAATTCGTGCGGCTGCTGCTGTGCCTGGCTCTGCTGCTGGTCTTGCTCCTGAACCTGCTTTTGCTCGAAGGCGAGCACGTAATCGTGAATCTTCTCGGCGTCGGCGGCGGCGCGGAACACTTCCAGCGGTTCGTCTTGCAGCGCCTTGATCCAAGAACCGACATAGGCGGCGTGTTGGCCCGGATCGTGGCCGATGCCCAGCTCGTCGCCCAAGATCATCGAAGCGATCTCGGCCCGCAGCTCTTCCTTGGCGTAACCCTCGCTCCCGAACGGGTGCGCCAGGTCGCGGTCAAGCCGCGAGGCGTGGCCCGTCCAGTGGCCCAGCTCGTGCAGGGCCGTCGCGTAGTAGTTGTCGGCGCTGGGGAACTGGCCCCGGTCGGGAAGGTGGATGCTGTCGGTCGCCGGCCGGTAGAAGGCGCGATCACCAGGCGCGTGCGTGATCGACGCGCCGGACGCTTTCAGGATGTGCTCGGCGCGCTCGACGGCGCTCCAGGTCTGTTCCTTCTTCTGGATCGGCGGCAGGCCGTCGATCTGCTCGGCGTTGAACACCGTGGCGAAGAACACGCGCGGGCGTTCGAGCTGCACGGTTTCCTTGACCGGCTCGCCCTTCGCGTTGAGAACGGGCCGGCCGCTCTCATCGACCTTGTTCTGTTCCTCGCTGAATTTCCAGTATTGAACGGGCGTGCCCTTCTCGCCCTTGCGTACCTGCGCGCCCACGGCGGCGGCCTGCTTGTAGGTCATCCAACGGCCATCACTGCGGCCCTGGGCCATCAAGTGAATGGCGTTGATGCCCTTGTACCGCTTGCCGGTGGTCGGGTTCATCGGCAAGTAGGCGTTCGGCTCGCCAGGCTCCCACGGTCGTTGCCACGGTGCGGTGCCGGCCTTGAGCTGCTCGATCAGTTTTTCGGCAACGACTTCATGAAATGGCTTCTTCGGTTCCATAGTTTCATCCCTTCGGAATAGTTCGTTGATCTGCGGAAAGGTCTGCTGCGTCCTGGAACGGTCGTGAAGGCCATCGGCGACCATGCACACGATGTTGTGCAGGTCGGCGGATTGCATGGGCCTCACGCGGGCGATGCAGGTTTCCATGAATGACTGCTCGCCGCGCTCGCGCACGTGGGCCTGGCCCACGTGCTGGCCGGGCGCGAGGGTTTCGCAATGCAGCGCCCATACCTCTTCGGCCCGCACGTCCATCGACGTGCCGGCATAGCGGCGGTTGATGTCCTCCCAGCGGTCTTTCATGCCGGGCTGTTCGCGGGCGGCGATGATGCCGTCCAGCAGGGCGCGCTTCTCGGCCGGCGCGAAGGTGTTGGCCCCGTAGTGGCCCAGCACTTCATGCCGCAATGTCACCAGCAGGTCGGCGGCGTCGTCCATGTTCCCAAGGGGCACGTCCACGCGGCCACGGTACGAACGGCCGTTGTGGATTTGCTCCTTCGACAGATAGCCGCCCTTGAGGTCTGCCGGAACTTCCGCTGCGCGGTGGCCGTACAGCTCGCCGGTGCTCTCGCGGAAGTGGTAGATCAGCTCCAACGCGCCCGGATAGTCTCGGGTGAACGCCAGGGTGGCGGCCTGCGCCTCGGCCTGGATGATTGGCATGGGTTAGCCCTCCTGTGGCTTCTTGCGCGCGATGGCCTCGTCCAGCGACTCGCCCGGCTTCCAGTCGTAGAGGCTGCGGACGTTGGCCGTATCCACGAAGGCGGGCAGGTCGGCCGCCGGCTCGCCCTCGGTGATGAAGGCCGGGGCCTGGTCGTCGCCCTGCGAGGCCAGGGCGGCCAGGTCGTCGCCGCTCTCGGCGGCGTCCTGCTCGCTCAAGGCGTCCTCCACGAACGCGCCGGCGCGTTCCGCTTCCTCCGGGTCGAACTCGGCCTGATAGCCGGGCGTGGCCGCGTCGGTCAGCTTCTCGCGCAGCGCGCCGGCGGCTGCTGCGTTGTCGTCAATGGCGGGCAGCTCGGGCAGCACGTCATCGGCCTGGGTGGTGGTTTGCTGGTTCATGGTCATGCTCCTTCGTCTCGGTGGTTACTCGGCAGCGGGGCCGTTGCGGCCCTTGCTGTAGTCGGGCCGACCTTTCAGGTCGGGATAGGTCTGCTTGCACGTGGGGAAGTTGGCGCAGCCCCACCAGAATTGCCCCTTCTTCTTGCTGGGCCGCCGCGACAAGCCGGTGCCGCAGGCCATGCACTTGTGCAGGGACGACACCGGCGCGGCTTCCTTGCCGCCGGCGATGCTCACGGCTCCGCTGTTGGCCTTCGTCACCTGGTCGCGGATGAACTGCTCTTGCTTCGTGATGAAGGCGTCCAGGGCCGCCGTGCCCAGCTCGACGCCCTTCAACATGCGTTCGTAAAGGGCGGTCAGCACCGGGCTTCGCACCACCTCGGGCAGCGCGTCGATGACGCTGCGGCCCAGCGTCGTGCTGACGATCTGCTTGCCCTTGGTTTCCAGGAACGCGCGGCGTTTCAGCTCGGAAATGATGGATGCGCGCGTGGCGGACGTGCCGATGCCGTCGCCTTCGCGCAGCATCTTCTTGTGCTCCGGGTCGCTCACGAACTTGTGGATGTTCTCCATCGCGCGAATCAGCGTGCCTTCGGTGAAGCGCGCCGGCGGCTTGGTTTTCGCATCGCGCCGGGTGGCCTCGGTGCAGGTCACACCGTCGCCTTGCTTCATCACCGGCAGGGTCTGCGCGCCGTTTTCGTCGTCGCCTTCCTTGGCGTCCTCTTCGTCGGCCTGGTCGAACACGTCACGCCAGCCGTTGCGCGTGACCACCTTGCCGGACGCGGCGAAGTTTTCGCCGGCGATCTCCACGCCGACCGTGGTTTGCATGTACTCGTGCAGCGGATAGAACTGCGCCAGGTAGGCGCGGACGATCAGCTCGTAGATGTTGCGCTCGCGTTCGCTCAAGCCGGCCTTGCTGCCCTTCTGCATGGTCGGCACGATGCCGTGGTGCGCCGTGATCTTCGAGTCGTCCCACGTCTTGGACTTGATGCGCGGGTCGGCACCATCGACCAGGCCGGCCAGCTCGGGGTTCACGTGCTTGACGGCCTCCAGGACGCGCGGCGCGTCGGCGTGCTGCGACTCCGGCAGGTAGGCGCAGTCGGTGCGCGGGTAGCTGGTCAGCTTGTGCGTCTCGTAGAGCGCCTGGCAGGTGTTCAGCACGTCCTCGGCGCTGTAGCCGTACCGCGCGGACGCCAGCGCCGTAATGTCCGACAGCGCGAAGGCCAGCGGCTGGTTCTTCTTCTTGGCTTCCTGCTTGTAGGTGGCGATGGTGCCCGGTTGGCCCTTGACGGCGGCCACCAGGGCATCGGCGACGGCGGTATCGACAAGGCGGCCTTCGCTGTCCAGGCCGGCTTGATCTTCCTTCGCCTTCCAGGCGGCCATAAACGTGCCGCCTTCGTGCTGAATCGCTGCGCGGATCGTGTGATACGGCACCGGCTTGAAAGCCTCGATTTCACGGTCACGATTCACGACCAGGGCCAGCGTCGGGGTCTGCACCCGGCCCACGGTCAGCAAGGCCCTGGAACCGCCGCGCTGCGCCCGCAAGGTGTAGGCGCGGCTTAGGTTCATGCCGATCAGCCAGTCGGCCCGCTGCCGGCCGCGTGCGGCGTCGGCCCAGCCCTTGTACGTGGTGTTGTCCTTCAAGGCGGCCAGGCCGCGCTTGACGGAAACCGAATCCTGGGCGGACACCCAAAAGCGGCGCGTCGGCTTGCTGCTCTTGAAGTGCTCCAGCACCTCATCGACCAGCAACTGGCCTTCACGGTCGGGGTCGCCGGCGTTGACGATCTCCTTGGCCTCTTTCAGCAGCTTGCCGATCACGGCGAGCTGCTTCTTGGCATCGTCCTTCGGGTGAAGAATCCAGGTCTGCGGGATGATGGGCAGATCATCGACGCGCCATAGCTTCTTGCCCGATTTCCCGGTCGGCACGTCGTCGGGCGTGTACTCGTCCGGGTCGGCCTGCTCCAGCATGTGCCCGAAGCACCAGGTCACTTTGTCGCCGCCGCATTCGATGTAGCCGTCGCCCTTGCCGGTGACGCCCAGCTCGCCGGCGATGGCCTTGGCGACAGATGGTTTTTCCGCGATGAACAGTCGCATGGTGGTTTCCTCCCCTACCAGGTGATGACCGGACGGATCACGGTCTGAACTTGAGAACGGTTGATGGGGCCGAAGTAGCGCCCGTCGAAAGACGTGTCGCTCACGTCCGACATAAGCAGCAGCTCGGCGCTGCCCAGCGTGTAGGTGCTGGCCTGGAAGCGCGGCAGGGGCCGCCCGGACTTGTCGGCCTGGATCGGCTTGCTGTGGGCCAGCAGCTCGCCATTCACACGCACGCCGTCATCGGCCACCGATACGGCATCGTCTTTAGCGGCTAAAACGCGCTTCATCATGTAGCCGTAGTCGCCAGGGCAGAACCCGGCCCCGATGTAGCCCCTTTCCTTGGCGTCATCGAACACGCCGACCTTCGGCGGGCACCAAAGCACGTAAGCGCCCTTCTCCACCGGCGCGCTGCTCGTCCAGTACAGGCCGACCGGAATGCTCTTGGTGGTGTTGATGCGGGCACCGGCGGCATAGCCGCCAGCGGCCAGCACCAGGGCGGCCACGCCGGCGATGGCAACGCCGGTCGTGATGCGTTTCAGGATGCGGCTCATATCGTGATGCCCTCCCCTGCCTCGACAACCTGACGCAGCCGGTCGGTGGCCTTCGGCGCGGGGATCGCGGCCCGCGCCTGAAACACCGGGTCTTTGAAGTACAGCGGCTGCTTGCCGTAGATGGCCGGGTAGCCGGCGACGTAGATCACCATGTCGCCGGCTTCCTCGATCTCGCCCTTGTCGTTCTTCTTTGGCCCCGGCATCCGCAGGCACTCATCGGGCGTCAGCAAGGGGCGCTGCACTTCCTGGTAGGTGCGCGACACCTGGCCCAGCATGGCCGCCGTGCGGCGGCCGCTGGTCGTGATCTGCTCCTTCACCACGGTGGTCTGCCCGGTCAGTCGGGACAGGTGTTCGGCTGTCTCGACGCGGTTGGGCGGGTAGGCGTTCTGCACGTGGCAGTTCGACGTGATGCTTTCGTCGTGGCCGTAGCCCGTCTCGCGGCTGCGGAGCTGGTTAATGTCCTGGCAAATCAGGTAGCACTTGATGCCGTAGCCGGCGACGAAGGCCAGCGACTCTTGCATGATCTCCAGCTTCCCGAGGCTCGGGAACTCGTCCAGCATCATCAGCAGGCGGTGCTTGTAGTGGGCCACCGGCCGGCCGTTCTCGAAGTCCATCTTGTCGGCCAGCAGGCGCACGATCATGTTCACCATGACGCGCACCAGCGGCCGCAGGCGGGCCTTGTCGTTGGGCTGGGTGACGATGTACAGGCTCACCGGGTCGTCGGAGTGCATCAGGTCTTTGATGCGGAAGTCCGACCGGCTCACGTTGCGCGCCACCACGGGATCGCGGTACAGGGCCAGATAGGATTTGGCCGTGGACAGCACCGATCCCGCTTCCTCTTCGGGCCGATCCATCATGTCGCGGGCCGCCGATCCGATGGCGTGGTGGTTCTGACCGTCCACGTGCCCGTAGGTGGTCATTTCCATCCATAGCTCGCCAATGTCCCGGTTCGGGTCGGCCAGCATGGCATCGACCGATGGCAGCGTGGCCGTGCCGCCCTCGTTCCTGGCCTTGTAGAGCGCGTGCAGGATGACGCCGACCAGGAGCGCGAAGGCGGTCTTTTGCCAGTGCGAATCCAGGCCCTTGCCGTCCGGGTCAACTATCAGAGTTGCTAGGTTCTGCACGTCGCCGACTTCGGCCTCGGTGCCGACGCGGATTTCATCCAGCGGGTTCCAGCACACGCCGCCCGAGCTGCTGGCCGGCTCGAAGCGCAGCACCTTGTTCTTGGCGTGCTTCTGCCTCCAGCCGGCGGTCAGTGCCCACAACTCGCCCTTCAAGTCGGTGATGACGCTGCTTGCGCCCCACGAAAGCAGGGTCGGCACCACCAGGCCGACGCCCTTGCCGCTTCGGGTCGGGGCGTAGGTCAGCACGTGCTCGGGGCCGCTGTGTCGCAGGTAGAAGAAATTGCCGTCCTTGTCCTGCCAGCCGCCGACATAGACGCCGGTGGCGGTGGGCGCGTCCTTGCCGGTGACGATCTCCAGGACGTTCCGCTCGCGCGGCAGCAGGCCGGCGGCCTGAATGTCCTTCTTCTCGGCCCAGCGGGCCGAACCGTGCAGGTACTCGTTCGCCTTCGAGCTGTTGGACGTGACGACTTTCGCCACGGCCACGCCCAGCAGGCCCACGGTGGCAGTCACCATGCCGATGCTGCCGGCCCGCATGATCTCGTCGGGGTACTGGCTGTACCACTTCGCCGACCAGTTCAGGATCGACCAGGGCGCGTACACGTGCCCAAGGTTGGCCCCGAGGCTCGCGTGATACTGGAACGTGTAGGCGAAGAACTGTGTCGCGGCCTGGAGGCCGCCGACCAGGGATACCCCGCCGAGGATCGGCAAGAGCTTGGGGGTCTTTGCCTTTGCGCTGCGAACCTGCGGCCCCACGGCGTTGTTCATCTTGATCTTCATGGCTTCGCCTCCTGCCCCTTCGGGGTGTTCTTGTCGATCAGTTCAAGCCAGTTCTTCGGGTTCTCGGTCGGCGCGATGCCACCGCCAGCAGGCGAACGGCGCGCGCATAGACCGGCGAAGCTCTCGCGGGTCGCCCTGTCCTCGATCCTCTTGATCGCCTCGATCTGGCAATTGGCATCGTTGACCTCGGGCATCGGCGAGCCGGTCGGCTTGCTATCGCAGCCGGCCAGCAGGGCCGCCGCGAGAACGGCAAGCAACAGTGCTTTTTTCATCTACTCCTTCCTTTCGACGTTTTGATGGAGCCTTTCGGCGTGATCGTCACGGCATCGCCGACCGCGATGCGCGACAAGCGCCGGGCCGTGGCCTGGTCAATGGGCATCACCATGACCTCATCGCCTCGTTTCAACAGGGCCAGCGCCTGGCCCTCGATGTTGCGGACGCCCTGGAAAGCAAGGGCACCGTCGCCGTCAGTATATCGCGCGTGCTTCGGTATATCGAAACCTTTTGAGCGTTTCGCCTCGCGTTCCGCGATGTACTTATCCGCCGCAGCAAGGCCCGGCGGCGCGGTTGCTACCCCTGTTCCTGGCCGAGAAATTCCCCGTCGCAGTTGGTGATCTGGCTGGGTTCCTTGCTGCTCCAGGTGACGAGGAACATCACGCGGCAATAGCACTTCACTTCCGCCGGCGATGCGAACCACACCGAGTTGGGACAGCGTTCGCAAACGGTGCTGGCTTTGGGGCGGCGGGACTCGTCCAATGCGTCCAATGTCGGGCTTCCGGTGGACGGCTCCGGCGTGAACGCCGGCGGCGTCGGTTCGCCCGGCACCTGGTCGCCCGAAGCCTGCTCGGGCGATGGCGACGGGTCGGGCAGCGTCGTCGTGGGCAGCGGCTCGCTGTCCAGGGCCGCCAGGGCCGCGTCCAGCTCGTCCTCGATGTTCTGCGGGTCGCTGGTCGGCTCGCTCGGTTCGGTCGGGTCGCTCATGGGTGTTCTCCTTCTTCAATAGCGCAAGCCGCCGGCTCTCCAGGGCCGGATCGGCGAACGTGATGGGTAGCTGGGAATCAACGGCCGCGCGGATGACCTGCGCCTTGAATTGCGTGGTGCCGTTGACGGTGATGCGGCTGCCGTAGCGTTCCATCGCCAGCCGTAGAGCTTCTTGCAGGCCCTCGCGCGTGGCCTCGCGCGAGACTTGCAGCTTGTCGCCATCGTCCCGGACGGCCGACAGGCCGGCGCGGAAGATGATCGTGCCCTTCTTGGTGATGTTGTCCGTCACCGGGGCGTGGCCGGGGCGTGCATCGCCCCGGCCCTGGATGGTGTTGCCTTGCAAGCCCTGCGCGGCCTCTCGGGCGCGCAGGGCAGCCAACGCCTCGGCGTTGCCGTGGGTCGCTTCCTTCTTGAGCCAGTCGGCCCACGTGCGGCGGCTGTGGCTGTCGTAGAGGGCCTGGCGGTCTTGCTGGTACTGCTTGTTGATCGCCTGGATTTCGTCGCGCAGGGCCTTGCTGGCCTGGGCGTACAGCAGCTTCTTGTTCGTGCGGCTTTCGCCGACCACCTTGATCGTCGCGCGGCGCAGGCGGTTGGAACGCTTCGCGGCCTCGACCAGCCGATCCTTGCGGCGGCGGGCCTGCTCCAGCGCCTGCCCACGTGTCGCGGTCAAGGTCTGCTGCTCGGCCTTGTACCGGGCGTACAGCTCGACGGTGTTCACGCGCAAGCGGATCGGGTCTTTCTGGTACTGCCGCTTCGCTTTGGTTCGTGTCTGCCGTTCGGGCGAAGGCTCGAACGGGCCAAGCCGCGCCTCCAGCTTCGGCTTGGAAAGGTCGCGGGCTAGGGTGCTTGCCTTGACCATCGTTCCGTCGCCGGCCTCGATCACAAGGCCGTTCGCACGCTCGCGCAGCTCCAGGCCGTTGTCGCGCATGACCTGGTGCAGCTCCTGCCAGGACTGCGCGCCCTTGATCTCGTCCAGGCATTCGCGCTTGATCCAGCCGACCAGGCTTTCCACGCCGGCGTGCCGCTCCATGTCGGCCGCCCTGCCCTCGGCCCCGCGCTGGCGTGGTTCGTGGTTGTCGCGCTCCAGGCCGTAGTCGCGCTCCAGGGCCGTGCAAAGTTCGGCCAGCGTCCGGTGCTGGCCGAACGGCTCGTGCATCGTGTGTCGCGTGGGGTGAATCTTGTTGATGGCGATATGGATGTGCAGGTTGTCCGTGTCGTTATGAACGGCACTGACGCGCTGATGCTCGGCGAAGCCAAGCCCAGCGCAGATTCGTTCCTCTATCGCCCGCAAGGTGTCGGCGCTGGGCTGCTCGCCAGCCCGGAAGCTGACGATCAGGTGATAGGTCTTGTCGCCCTTGGCCCGCGTGTTCGTGTGCTGGGTCGCCAGAACCTCCGTGATGGCGTCCTGTACCGACATGGCATCGCAGTTCGTGATCTGCACCTGGCCCAGCCGGTGATCCTTGCTCTGCGCGTCGGTGACGTAGTTCACCAGGCCGGCGAAGTCGGACTTGCCCAGCGAGCGCATGGGTACGTGCTTGACGATCATCGGCCGGCCTCCGGCGTTTTAGCCGCTAAAACGCTCAAGGCTCGGCCCTCGGCTGCACCACGGACTTCATGAGGCGGCTCATTTCGTCCTGGGTGGCTTCAATCCGGCCCAGCAGGGCAAGGATCGTCGCGTCGCCGAAGCGAGCCGTGCGCGGGTCGTCGGTCAGCCATAGCTTGAGCAAGCCGCCCAGCCGGCCAAGGTCGCCATTCACGCGCACCAGCTCGCGCACGTATTCGTAATCCATGACGCCCTTGATCTGGTAGCCCTGGCCCACGTCGCGCAGGTAGCGCGCCACGCTGACCCCGGCCCTCTTGGCGTTCGCCTCGATCAGTTCCTTCTCTTCGGGGAACACCGGCACCCGCAGGTGCTGCCGCCGCTTCGCTGTCGGCTGTTCGTCGGCTTCCATGTCGTCACCCCTTGAGCGCGTGCGCCGTGTGCCGCGCGTAGGTCGCCACGGCTCGCCAGTAGGCGGCCATCGGCCCCTTGCGGCGTGCCCATGCCTTCTCGGCTTCGTCGTTGGCCTGCGTGCGCAGCTCGCGCAGCACGCGGGCGAGGCGCTGCCGGTCGGCCACCGGCAGCGCCTGGAGTTCGCGGCCTGCTGGAAGCTCCAGCAGCGGATTGATGTAGCCCATGTCGTTCGTCTCTCGTTTCTTGCCGGCGGTAGCCGGCCGCCTCGCAGAGCAGGATGCCCGTTGAGTGCCGCAGGCGCGAATAAGGGACAGCGAAGATAGATAACCGGCTCGCCGGTTAGCTAACTTCGCCTATCCTGCCCGCCTTACGGCGTTGATAACACCAAGGAAAGTCTATACCGAAACCTTCGCATCTGTCTGCATTCAGCGCGAAAAGATGGCGGATATATCGAATGAAGGCGTACAATGCCTGGAAAGCGCGCTAGATGCAGCGGTGTCAGGCTGCTATCCACGCGCTTTACATAGACTTTCCACGGGTCGATACATGAAAATGACGGCTATTTACAAACCACGGAAGCGAGGCGATGGCAGAAAGCAGCTACCCCGACGAGCTGGCCGCGTGGATCGAGAAACGAGCGGCCAAGAAGCGCCGACAGGACGCGGCCGCAGTCGCGTTCCTGGCGGTGCGTGGGGATGTGAAGGCCGCGATGGACTCGGGCTATGCGGTGACGACGATCTACGAGCACATGCGCGAAACCGGCCGGGTGAAGTGCAGCTACGAGACGTTCCGCAAGCACGTCCAGCGGTTCATCAAGGCGGCCCCAGCAGCACCCGCGCCGGTGCCCCCCACGGCGGCCGACCAGGCCAAGGGGGGAAAGCCGGCGCAACAGGAAGGGGGGTCGAAGGCGAAGAAGCCGAAGGCACCCGAGCCGAAGAAACCCGAGCCGGCAGGGATCGCCGGCTTCAACTTCAACCCGAAACCGAATAAAGAGGATTTACTGTAATGGCGAAAATTCACATGGTCTTGCAGGGCAAGGGCGGCGTCGGCAAGTCGATGATCGCGGCCACCATTGCGCAGTACAAGGCGAGCAAAGGGCAGACGCCGCTTTGCATCGACACCGATCCGGTCAACAGCACCTTCGAGGGGTACAAGGCCCTGAACGTGCAGCGTCTGAACATCATGGACGGCGACGAGATCAACACCCGGAACTTCGATGCCCTGGTGGAGCAAATCGCCTCGACCAAGGGCGACGTCATCATCGACAACGGGGCCAGCTCGTTTGTGCCGCTGTCCAGCTACTTGATCGGGAACCAGGTGCCGGCGCTGCTCCAGGACATGGGGCACGAACTTGTGGTGCATACGGTCGTCACCGGCGGGCAAGCCTTCCTCGACACCCTGAACGGCTTTAGCACGCTCGCCAGGCAGTTCCCGGCCGAATGCGTGTTCGTGGTCTGGCTGAACCCGTACTGGGGGCCTATCGAGCACGAAGGCAAGGGCTTCGAGAAGATGAAGGCGTACACCGACAACAAGGCGCGCGTGTCGGCCATCATCCAGATTCCGGCGCTCAAGGAAGAAACCTACGGCCGCGACTTCTCGGAAATGCTCCAGGATCGCCGGACGTTCGATGAGGCCCTGGCCGATTCGGCGCTCACGATCATGACGCGGCAGCGGCTCAAGATCGTGAAGTCGCAGCTCTTCCAGCAGCTCGACAACGCGGCGGTGCTCTGATGGCGAGCGACGACAAGATCGAAGAGCTGATACGGGAAATCGCGGTCAAGCACGGCATCGCCGTGGGCCGCGATGACCCGATCTTGATTCTCCAGACGATCAACACCCGCTTGATGCAGGACAGCCAGGCCGCGCAGCAAGAAATCCTGGATCGCTTCAAGGAAGAGCTGGAAGCCATCGCACACCGCTGGGGAGATGACGCCAAGGGGAAGGCCGAAAGGACGCTCAACGCGGCCCTGACGGCCTCCAAAGAGGCAATGGCGAAGGGGATGCAGGACGGCGGCAAGGCGGCGGCCGAGGCCGTGCGCCGCGAGTTGGAAGCGGCAGCCGTCCAGTTCGCGGCCCCGGTGCGCGAGGCGCGGCGGGTCGCGTACATGAACATCGTCGCCGCCGGCATGGCCGTTTTCGCGGCGGCCTTGGCGCTGTGGGCATCGCTGTAAATGGCGATGCGGGATCTCATCGTCAGAAATGGCGATGGTCGACCGCGCCGGCGGCATCGCCGGAACTGGCGAGGCTGGCCAGCCCCTTGCATCGTCGGGAATGACGATGCTGCAGGATGCCCGCCGTCGGCGGGCCTGCATCGTCGGAAACGGCGAGGCTCGAGAAAGAAGCCCGGCAGTTGCCGGGCTTTCGCTTTAGACGGGCCGGGTGAGGCCCAAGCTCTGCGACCGGCCTGGTCGCTGCTCCAGGGCCTGCGCCTGCTTGCGCTCCTGTTCCTCGCGGCGTTGCAGCGCCTGGTGCCGGCGTGCCGCCTCGCGCATGGCATCCCAATCGGATGCCAGCTCGGGGTTCTCGGCGCGCATCTTCCGGGTCGCCAGCTCTTCGACTTTCGGCGAGTGCAGGCCCATCCCTTCCTTGATCTCGCGGACGGCCTCCAGGCGAACGTGCAGGGACTGCAAGCGCGCCTGCTGCTGCATCTGCTGGTTCTGCCAGGCGCGTTTCGCGCCCGGCCGGGACAGTAGGCCCGGCTGGTTGGCCTGGGTCTGCTGCAAGCGCGCTTGCTGCCGGTCGATCAGGTTTTCAAGGCGATCCTCGATGCGCTCCACCTGGTCGTGCTTGGCCTGAACGTACAGGGCAAGGGCTTCCTGGTAGGTCTGGTCGAGCGGCGCGGCCTCTAAGGCCGCCTGCTGCTCGGCCTCGGTGGCCTCGGCAGCAGCCAGCAGGCCGTCGCCGGTGGCGTCGGTTCTGCTGGTCGTGCTGGTCGTGAAGCCGGCGGATGCCGGCTGAATGCGGCGGGCGTCTGCCCGGCCGGCGGTGGGTGTGAGTCGTCTCAAGGCGTGGCCCTCCTTTTAGCCGCTAAAAGCTATCGGGATCGGCCTCGCGTGAGTTTCGGGGCCTCGGCGGCAACTACTGCTTTGCCTTGTGCGCTGTAGCTGATGCTCTTCGCACTCCCGATTTCAGGTACTTTATCGAAATCTGACCGGGCGTGCATGACAAAGTTCTTGCCGATCTGCTGGAACACCTGATTGTTGTCGGCATGAACGATCACGCCATCATGAGTCTGCTTCTTGTCGGCCTGCTGGGCCATGTATAGGTTGTAGATGCCAGGCTTTAACGCGCCCGCCTTATCAACCTTCTGATTGGCCCAAGCCCCTTCTTGCTCGGTCTGAACGATCCGCTGTCCGTTCATGACCAAGAGGCGTTGTTTCATAGGGCGCTCCTATCGTTAGTGTTTCGCAAAATGTTGGAATCCCTCCTTTGGCCTTCTAGGTGTTCCGTCTCCGGCAATAAAAAAGCCGACCTCGGCACGCGAGGCCGACTCGTCCTTGGGGCCGGGGAGATACGACTAAAGCTACATTTTATTGAAAATCTGCATAGCCGTCAGGCGTTTCTCGTGCTATCGCCCTTGCCCTTGCCCTTCCCGGCGGCCATGACGGTCTCCAGGGCCTCCAGGCGACCCCGCAGAGTAGCCGCTTCCTCGCGGGCTTGGCTGACCTCCTTGCGCGCCGCATCGCGCTCGGCCTGAGTAGCCGTCAGTCGCTCGGCCTGGCGGTGCGCCTCGGCCGCGATCTGCTTGCGCTGCTCCTGGTGCGCCTGGTCGGCGGCGTCGGCCTTGGCCTGCACCTTCGCCAGCTCGCCGCGCACCTGGTCAAGCTGACCGGCCAGCGCCTGGGCGGCCTTCTGCTGCTCGGTCGCTGCCTGGTTCGCACGCTCCAGGTCGGCCCGCAGCTCGCCGGCGCGGCGCTCGACCTCGGTTGCCTTGCTGTTCGCGGCCGCCAGCTCGGCCCGCAGGGCCTCCACCTGGTCGGCGCTGGCCGCCGCTTTCTCCTGGGCCTTGTCGCGCTCGCTGCGCACCTGGCGCGCCTCCTGGTGGGCGTGATCCAGCTCCGTGCGCAGCTCGCCGGCGCGGGCCTCGGCCGTGGCCGCTTTCTCGCCGGCCGCTGCCAGCTTCTCGCGTAGCGCCTCGGCCTCGGCCTTGGCGGTGGCTTCTGCGGCCTCCAGCGCCGCGATACGACCCTTGGCCTCGTCCAGCTCGACGGTGAGCTGGTCGGCCAGCTCTGCGGCCTCCTGGCGCGCGGCCTCGGTTTCCTGGCGGACAGCTTCCAGCGCCTCGCGCTCGGCGGCCAGCCGGTTGTTCGCCATGTCCAGGGCCACGGCCCACAAGTCGCCGCCCAGCTCGGCCAGCTTCTCGGTGATCGAAGCCGGGGCCGGCTCGCGGATCGGGGCCGCCTGGCTGGCCTTGCGCGCCCGCCATTCGTTCATCGCCTCGGAAATGGTCGTGAAGCTCCCGCCGCCGAGCTGCTTGCGCACGCTCGCCAGGGTGGGGTTCTGGCCGGCGGCGTCCAGGTCGTCGGCGACCGCAAATATCTGCTCTTTCGTGATTGCCATGATTGGGCCTCCTTTTGGCCGGTGTTGTATGTTGTAGCGTGTAGCATACTACAACATACAACAAGGCGCAAGGGTTTAGCTGAACTTTTTTAGCGGCTAAAACGCGGCCGGCCCCGGCGCTGGGCACGCAGGCAAAAAAAGCCCCGCTCGATGGCGGGGCGCAGGGGTGTGGGGGGTCGGCGGGGTCTCGTGCAGGGGCGTCTAGCCCTCCAGCAGCGCGACAAGCTGCACGGTGCCAAGGTCGGCCTCGAACTCCTGGCCGTCATCCTCGTACTTGAGCCAGGCCCAGCCCTCGGCCGGCGGCCGGCGGTTGAGGATCAGGCGGGCAGGGCGGTCATCGTGCTTGACCTGGATGATCGCCTTCTTGAGCTTGTCCGGGTCGGGTTCCTTCGGCTCCTTCTTCTTGGCGTCATCATCCGGGCCTTGCCCGTCGCCGTCGCCCTCGGCCTCGCCGTCCGTCTTGCCGGTGAAGGCATCGACGGTGTTGGGGTCGCGCTCGCCGTCCTGGCTGCGCTTGTCCTCCAGGTACTCGCGCAGCATCTTGACCGATCCGCGCGTCAGCTCCTGGCTGTCGTCCTCCAGCCATACGCGCACTTCCTCGGGGTTCTTCTTGTACGCCGTGGCAAGCTCGTTGATAACGGTCACGTCCTTGCTGCGGCCAGCGTTGAACGCCCTGGCAATCGGCTCCGGCAAGTCCAGCAGCGTGACGTGCTGCGTGACGAATGCCGGCGACTTGCCGATCTCCTTGGCGATCTCCGACTTCTTCTTGCCCTTCGCCAGCTCGCGGCCGATGAAGTCCGCGATCTCGCGGGCCGTCAGCTCGTTGCGTTGCAGGTTCTCGATTACCTGGTCGGCCTCGTTGTAGTCGTTGTCGATGAAGGCCGGGATGCTGGTCTTTTCGGCCCACTTCGAGCCACGGTAGCGCCGTGCGCCGTGGTTGATGAGGTAGCGGCCCGGCGCGTCCGGGTTCTCGCGCACGCTGATGGGCGACTTCACGCCTCGGGCCTTGATCGTCTCGCCGATCTCGGCGATGGACTCCGGCGAGAAGCCGGGATTGTCGGCCGTGCGCGGCTGGTGTGGATCTTCGTCAATCAGGTCAAGCAGCAGCTCCTGGGGGCCGCCGCCAGGGGCCGCATTCGCGGCCTGTGGCTCGTCCAGCAGGCTCGACAGGTCGCCGAGGCCATCCAGGCCCAGCCCGCCGCCCTTGGGCTTCTCTGCGGCCGCTTGCGGGGCCTTCTTCGTGGCGTTGGTCTTTACGGCGCTGGTCATTGCGCGATCTCCATCTTCGTGTACACGTAATCCGCCAGGGCGCGCACTTCCTGCGTGGCCTTGCGCGCGGCGGTTTTCTTGATCTTCCACACCGGCATCTGCTCGCCCAGCGCCTCCGCGATGCTGTCTCGCGCGCCGACACTGAACGGCAAGATCAGTTGCGGGTATGCCTGCTGCAAGGTCGCCAGGTTGCTGACGTGGCGCGGCTTCCGCGCGTCCACCTTGTTGGGCACCATGCCGAGGAAGCGCAGCTTCGGGTTCTGCTTGCGCAGGTTGCCGATGACGGCAACCATCTTCTTCATGCCCTGCAAGCTATACGCCTCCATTTCGACCGGCGAAAGCATGTAGTCGGCGGCCAGCACGGCCGCCGTCATGGCAACGCCAAGGGAAGGGGCCGTGTCGATCAGGCACACGTCGAAGAACTCGCCCAGCGCCTCGATGCTGGCCCGCAGCGCGCCGGCGGCCTGGGCCAAGTCCATCTTGTCCAGGTTCGCCAGGCTGGCGTCGGCCGCGATCAGCGCCAGGCCGTCATCTTCCCGGCCAGCGAACCAGGCGCGCAGCTCGTCGCCGCCGGCGGTGAACATGCGACTGGCGGGATAGCCCGAGTCGTGGCCGGCCAGCGTCCAGCTCGCATTGCCCTGGGTGTCCAGGTCGATCACTGCAACCCGAAGGCCGCGCTCCTGGAAGTCGAATGCCAGGTGGCAGGTTGCGAACGTCTTGCCTTGGCCGCCTTTCTGAATTGCCGTGACCAGTGTTTTCATGAGTTGGGTTCCTGTTTCCTCTTTCCCTTGGCGTCGGCTTCCCAACGCTTGACGATGAACGCTTGATGCTCCGGCAGTACCGCCGTCACCCGCTCGAATCCCTCGGGGAGCACTCCCCCCGCTGCTGCCCACACGCGGCTGACCGCTTGCGACACCGCCCCCTTGGACAGCCCCAGCGAGGCCACAAACTCGGCCTGGGGCCTTCCCTCGACCAGCACGCCGCGCGCTATGTCGATGGTCTGCTGCCCGATCTCCAGGCCCTTGATCGCCGCCTGAAATTGGGCTTCGGTTAGCCGTTTCTTCATGGAGAACACCCATATAAACTCCACACCCGGTTGTTGAACAAAAGGCGGTGCCAGCCGCCGACCATGTGCAGAAGTTTAGCTAAACTTGCCACCCGCGTCAAGCCTTTTAGCGGCTAAAAATGGGCGCATGATCTCCTTCCTTGGCGTTCAACCTGGCCGCGTCAGCGGCACTCAAGAAGAACGTCATCAGCGGGCCGACCGTGCGGCTCGAACCGCTGGCAAAGCACACGTCGAACTGTCCGCCGGACGTGTGCGGATCGACGCCTTCCACCAGCCGCCACGGGTCAAGACCCCATTCCTCGGATTGCGCGCTGTACCAGTAGGCCGGCGCATCGCCGTTCAAGTCGCTGGCCGCGTAGTCGTGCACCAGGACGGCCACCCGGCCGGTGTTCGGCTCCACGAACCCCGGCGGGTACGGCATGGTCTGCTTCTTCATGGTCAAAGCCCCTTCGGCTTGTAGATCGAAACGAAGTAGGTGATCGCGGTCAGTGCCGCGAAGTACGCCAGGAAAGACCAGCCGGCAGACACGCCGGGCGTGTTCCAGTGGTAGAGCATCCGCACGAACTGGAAGAAGGTGATGATCGACAGCACCCACTTGAGCACCGGCCAGACCAGGACGGTCGCCACCCATACGAACTTGACCAGACCGGCCAGCAGGCCAGCACCTGGGGCCTTCGCGGGGGCAGCAGGCGCGGCGGCAGGCTCCACCGGCGCGGGCGCGGCGGGCTGCTCGATCTCCTTGGGGAACTTGATGATGTTGGACATAGCTTGACCCTCCACGCGCTTACGTGTTGAATGCTGGGTGCTCCCACTCGGAAGCATGGTTACGGTGTGCCAGCACCAGGCCAAGCGCCCCGGATCACTCCGGGGCGTTCCTCCACCTGGGGCCGCCCTCGATCTTGCCTCGGCTCACGCAATACTCCTTCTTGGCGTCCTCGATAGGCCCGGCCGTTGCCGACCGGGCCATGTGCCCTTACCAGCCGGCCCGGCGCTTGGCCTGCTCGACGGCTTCCATCGACCAATGGCCCTTGGCCTGGCCCTCCAGGGAGCACCCGGCGAAGTACGCCTTGCCGCGCAGTTCCTCGGCTTTGCGCACCAGCTCGGCCGCCTCGGCCATCATGGCCGCGATCTCGTCACGGCGGGCCGGGAAGTCGGTCGCTGCCGCACCCTCCAGCTCATCAATCCAGGGCATGATCTTGTTGTCGCTCATCGGACTTCCTCCGGTATCGACCTGGGCGGTATGCCCGGCCTTCAAGTGCTATATTAGGGCAAAATGCCCTAGCCTGTCAAGCAATTTAGCTAAACTTTTTTCGCTTTACCGGAATCCGAAGGCTAAACTTTAGCCGCTAAAACCTTTCCCTTGGCGTCAATCCTCTTTCCAGATCAACCCAAGCCCGGCCATTTCGCATAGCAGCGCCCAATTGGCGTAAGAAATGGCGCTATCTTCCGAAAGCCACCGGCGCACGGTTCGGCCCCCTTTCTCGCCCAGCCCTAGCGCCTGTGCGGCCCTCGCACCCGTAAAGCCGGCCAGGCGCAGCACCTCGCGGACTTCCTCCCCGGTCGGCTGCGCCCAGCGTTCGGCCGGCTTCAAGCACTCCAGCCGGATATTGGCGTCGTTCGTCATTTGTTCGTTCTCCTGGTCAAGTGATAAGCCGCAACTGGTCGAAGCCGTAGATCGACTGGATGCAGCTCGGGTCTGAATCGACCACGCGCCGGCCGGCGCGATTGGTCTTGTACGTGATCGGCCTGTCGTCGTGCGCCCACACCTGGCGGGTGTCGGGATGCACCTTCACGATGATGATGCGCTTGCCGATGTAGCGGTTGAAAACCGGGTGATGGACGCTCACGATCTCGCACCGCTGGCCGGCCTTGAACTCCACCAGGTCGGCAGGGCCTCCATCGTCATTCCTGGCGATGCTGCAGCTCTCCGCGCCGCTGCTCGGCATCGTCGCTTCCGGCGATACAGGCCCGCCCTCGGCCGGCGCGGCATCGTCGGCTTTGACGGTGCTGCAGGTCATCGTCGGTTCTGGCGATGCGGGATCTCGCTCTGTGCCTGCGCCCTTTCCCTTGGCGTTCAACCCGGCGGCCCTGGCCGCCTTGATCTTGGTCGCCGCCTCGGCCGCCCAGCGCCTGGCGATGAAGGCCCGATGCGAGGGCAACACCACATCGACCAGGACGAACCCCGGCGGCACCAGGACGGTAGCCGGCTCGCGCCGCGCCGGCGGCTCCAGGCCGGCCAGCCAGGCGGGCAGGGGAGCATCGGCCAGGCGGTCGCGGTAGCTGGCCTCGACCATCACCGGGCGCTTCTTCTCGGCCCGCTGCGCGGCCAGGATGCCGCGCGCAACCTCGTCCACCGTCATGCAGCCCCGCGCCGTGTCGAAGTGCGAGCGGTAGCCCGTTTCGGAGATAAACGGCCTGTCCAGGTCGATGACGTGGAACTGAAAGTGGGCACCCAGCGGCCCGCCGTAGCCGGCCTCGTACTCCACCAGGGCGCGCATGTCGCCATCCGCGACCAGGAACTGGCCGCGCTGGCCCCACAAGGGCACGTCGCCAGGCACCGCCGCGCAATGGCGCTCGATGACCTGGCCGGGCGCGTCGTGGTCGGCCATGCTGCCCACGTGCGTTCCGCCGTTCATCTTCCAGATGACGGCCTCGTATCGGTCGCTGGCCGCCGTGGCGGCCGCACCGTCGCCGCGCATGATCGCCGCGTCGATCTCCACCACGGCCGCCACGGCGGCGGCCAGCAGCTCGTTGCGGTCGGTGGGTAGCTCGGCCAGCAGCTCGGCCGCCGGCGCGTTCCAGTCCTGGCCCGGCTGGGCCGGCGTCTTGCGTTTCTTCGCCATCGGCCGGCCCCTCAAATGTCAACACGCCGCCACGCGATCACGTCGCGGGCTTCGTAGCCGTGGCGCTTGCAGTCGTCGCAGAATCCCGAGCTGAACCCCTTGTAGTCCGTGCCGATCCACGCGGCCGGCTTGCCGCATTCGTGGCCGTAGGTGCCCGGCTCGGCGTTGTGGCACTTGCCATCCGTCGCGTAGCTGTTCGTCGGGGCCTGGTGAGCGTTGTTCCTGGTCATGATCGCCTCCTGGAAGCCCCGGCCGAAGCCGGGGCCGCCCCTCATCAGTCAATAGCCCGGCGGATTGCGCCGCTTTCGGGGTGAGTCGTGGCGAACTCGACCAGCTTGTAATACTGCTCGATCAGGTGGTCTTGGGCCTCGCCCTTGGCCTCGTGCGTGAGTTGGTTCAGCGCGAAAAGGCTGGCGACGATGCCGGCGGCGTCGGCGGACAGGTTGCCCTCGAAGCCGTTACCATCGACCAGCACCGCCAGGCGCGAGTCGCCCATTTCCGGGGCCATGTAGTGGCCGCCGTTGGAAAGGCTGTAGTAGTGCCAGAAGCCGCCGCTGTAGTCCTTGGACAGTCGGCGCATCCAGCCGTACACCAGCGACTCGCCGCGCATGAAGTAGCGGCCGAACGTCGCCGGCAGGTAGTTCATGCGCTTGGCATCGGGGATCAGGGTAGCCGTGATGGCCTCGGGGACGGGTTGCATGCTCATCGGACTTTCTCCGGTATCGACCTGGGCGAAATGCCCGGCCTTCAAGAGCTATATTAGGGCAAAATGCCCTAATCGTCAAGCACTTTAGCTAAACTTTTTAGCCGCTAAACCTTGTCCTTTCCCTTGGCGTGCATTACAATGTAATTCACGAAACCAACCGGAGAACGATCATGGCTGCAAACCAGCTCGTGCAAACGCGCATCGACGGCGCGATCAAGGAAGAAGCGGCGGCCGTCCTGGCCGCGATGGGCCTTACCGTGTCCGACGCGGTGCGGCTGCTGCTCACGAAGGTGGCCCAGGACAAGGCGCTGCCCTTCGAGCCGCTGATTCCGAACGCCACCACCATCGAGGCGATGAAGGAAGCCCGCAAGGGCAAGCTGCCGCGCTTCGCCACCGTCAACGATCTGATGGCCGATCTGCATGCGGCAGATTGAGCGCACCGGCCAGTTCAAGCGCGACTACAAGCGCGAGGCGAAAGGGCAGCACCGGGCAACGCTCGATGCCGACCTGGTGCCCGTCCTGGTCGCCCTCGCCGGCGACCAGCCGCTGGAACCTCGGCACCGCGACCACGCGCTGACCGGGGACTGGAAGGATCACCGGGATTGCCACGTCAAGCCCGACCTGGTGCTGATCTACCAGAAGCCCGACGCCGACACGTTGCGCCTGGTGCGCCTCGGCTCTCACTCCGAACTCGGCTTGTGATCGGCGCGGGCCTGGCCCCGCGTCTCACGTTTCTTTGACACTTGAGGGGCGTTCCCGCTCCACCGGCCAGCCCGACCGACCCCCTTCCTTGGCGTAAAACCTGCGGCGGTGGAGTTGCCGCGGTGCTTGAGGGTCACGCAGGCAGTCGAACTGGCGCGGCCTAGTTGGGGAGTGTGAGGGGGCTTTGCCCCCTCGCAAGCTCTCGAACTTACTGCCTTTCGCCAGGCGCTTGCGCCTGGCTCTCCTAAGCCGCAGCGCCGAAGGCGCTCCATTCGTGGGGTGAGGCCGCTTGCGGCCGAGGGGCGCAGCCCCTGGGGGGATGGGAGGCCGCTTGCGGCCGGGTGGGATCGAGAAGGGGGGGCACCCCCCTTCGGCGGCCGGTCATGCTGCGCGCCCGCTTGGGCCGTATTGCCGTTTTTTTCGCCAGCCTCTGGTTATTCCTATCGGTTTATATAAAAAGGTTATAAAAGCGGTTAAAACTCCGGTTAGCATCACCGAAAAACGCGCGTAAACCGTTGTCACGCCAAGGAAAAGGGCGAAGGGGCCGCCCCTCAAGTGTCAATGGATAAGCCCCCCATGTGTCAATAGGCTGCCCCTCAAGTGTCAAGAAAAGCGCCCCTCAAGTGTCAATAGGGCCGCCCCTCAAGTGTCAATACCGGGGCAGGGTTCCTAACAGGCTTATCCACAACTTCGGTGGATAAGTCGCGCCGGATCAAGCACTTGGGCCGCCTCGGCGGCCACCTGGACGGCTCGGCCAGGTCGAAATCGACCGCCGCCCCCCAAGTGTCAGCATCGCGCCGGCCGTGCTGCCCCTCAAGTGTCAACGTCAGGGCTGCGCCGGCCGGAGCCGGCCGACTTGTCTCGGAACTGTCCACAACGGCCGCGCCGGTGGGGCAGGGCAGGGAAGGCCCCGGAAACGGGGTCTCCTCGTTTTCAGTGCAATAAGTGACGGTACGAAAAGCTAGCACTGGCGCGGAGGTGGTGTTGGTAGATCGTTGATTTCATTGACTTTCCTGTTCACTTTCAAATCTGCGATTCGTGGCGTCAAACCGTGGTCGGTTTCATCCATTGGTGCCAGTTATCGATGCATTTGGCCGCGAAGGCAGGATTTGGTCAGCATAGCGGTCAACCGGGAAGCGAAACACACCCCGCAAGTTGATGCTCTCCAGCCTGGTGGGCGCAATCTTCCCGATCAGTTCCGGTGGAATGACCTGGCGGCGGTTCGACCAGCGATCCAGGACCGCCTGCATCTGTGAGGTATTCCACGCCATCACGATGTTGGCCATCAGGCTCAACGCATCGGCCACAGCCTGCATTTCATCGACACGTTTGGCCTGCGCCGGGCTGATCCGGCCGGTATAAATGGCGCGCTTGAGGGCGTTAACAGCCTCGCCCCGATTGAGCACCCGGCGCAACTCGTTCCTGAAAGCGTCCTTGACAAAGTAGTCAGCCAAAAACGCCGTACGCAGCAACCGCCCCAATTGCACGCCAGCCTCATAGATTGGATCGCCCTGGGCGGCAGAACCGAACCGCGCAAGAGCTGCCACCGCACTGGCATGTCCGCTCATGACCGAGGCTGCCAGGTGCACCAGACTATCCCAATGCTTTTCGATCAAAGCGACGTCGACATTGGCTTCGCACACCGCAGCGATTTCTGCGGGCACTTTGGTGCCGCGTGGCACAAAGAGGTGGCGCTGTTTGAGTTCCTTCAACCGCGGGCAAAGATCAAAACCAAGCAAACGGGCATGTGACATGGCAAAGTCGGTGTAGCCATGGGTATCCACAGCAAGCTGGCTGGTCTCCAGCTTTTCTTGGCGGATGACACCTTCAATGGCCACGCCCGCCTGGCGCTCATTGAGCACAAAGGGCTGCGCATGGAAGATGCCCCACCGGTCTTTTACATGGGAGTAGATTCCAATGGAAGGTGTGTTGCGCCGAGGATCAAGCCGGGCTTGCCACACCCGTTTGGTGGTCTCCATGCTCATCATGTCAGAAGATGCCAAATCGGACCGCCCCCAGGTGGCGGCAATCGGGTGTCGCTGCATGAATTCCAGCACAGCCTGGCAGGCCTGGCTCAGACGCCGTTCGTCCCGCGCCCAGCGCATGGCCTGGCGAATGCTGGTGGCAGACAATTGCGGAATCATGCGCGCGCATTCGACCGCAGTCAGACTGGTGCCGTGGGCCATGATGCCGGCATAGACCATCAGCAGCTCGTCGGTAGAGCGCGGCTCACGTCCGAGCATGATCCAGCTAAAGCGCACCTGGGCGTCAACGGCCAGAATCACTTCCGGCAATTGAACCTCACCGATGCGGTGATCCAAAGCCGCGCGCAGCTTGGTCACTTCTGGGTCTTCGTCCTCTGCGGGCAATGGCGACAAATGGAGTTCATCATCCACGCGCAGTACGCCACTGCGGGCTGCAGCGGCCACCGCATCGACACCGGCAGTTACTCTGGCCAGCAAAGGCTTCAAGAAAGTGGCAGCCTTGCTGGGTAACGATAGACGGGCATAGTGTTTCTTGGACTCTGCCTGCCAACGCTCGTCCGTGAAGAACAAGCGCGCACGACCCCGAAAGCTCAGGCTGTGCTCAATCCAGACCGAGCCATTGCGCACCGCGCGGCGCAGGGCAAACAGGGTGGCCACCTCCAACGCCTGAAACGCCCGTTCCCGGTCTGGGCTGGAGATCGAAACCTGCCAGATCATTCCCAGACTTGGTGCCACCACTTCAACTGGCAGCTTTCTGGATCCTTTGAGATATAAAGCTTGCAGCTTGGCAAGGTACTCGATGGCAGGATGCTCGCCGGTGGCCTGCCAGGGCAGCTTTGCAATGGCGACGAGCAACGACCGCACGGGGCGAATTCCATCAATCAATCCCTCGCGGACCAGGGAGGCCCTGCTCGGTGGTTTGCGTTTCTGGGTTTCGGTGATCAAGGCTTCAAGACGGGCACGCAACTCAGCATCTGGCACCGCACCTTGCGCGCTCAAGGCAACAAGTTCGCCGAGCAGCGTTTTGTACATTGCGGCCCAATTGACGGTAGCGGGGACATCGGCGGCAGCCTGACGCCACAGATCGGCGATCCGGCGCTGCACCATAAGGATCAACTGGTCTGTGGTGGTGAACAGGCAATACCGAAGAAAGCATGCGACCTCCACGGTGCGCGCTGGCTCTTTGATCTTGGCTCCGGCTGAGGGCGGCCTGGAGACAAGTCGGCGCGCGTAGCGGCGCAAGATGAGATCGGGGATGTCTGCCAGGTGCTTATGAACGTCCAGCGTGTAAAGCAGGTCGATGCGCTCCAGTACCTCGCTGATTTGGCGGGTTGAGTGTTTCGCCGGTGCAGCCCATAGCCAACTCTGCTGGGTTTGTCCATCTGGGCGCAGCTCTGAAACTGAGGCTCGCCAGCGATCAAGTGTTGCTGGATCAACGCTGGCGGCGATGGCGGTGCCTGTTTCAACTTCAAGCTGGGCAAGTGCCGCCGCAATCAGTGTCCGAATTGCCCGCTCGTGCACGATCACCAGCTTGTTCTTGTACAGCCATTGACGCGCCCGCACGAGTAGCTGATCGCGGTCGGCGCAGCGCGCCACTTCGTCGCGCAGTTCACGTACCAGTGAGCGGCGCTGGTGCTCGCTCATCCACTGGAATCCAAGGACCGTGCAGGCTACTTGTTGGTGATCGAATAGCGTGCGCCCGCGTTCATACATGGCTCTCAGCGAGGCGACTTCTGGTGCTGCAATGCCAAGCTCGTTGCCAAGGTGGCGCCACAAGGCTACTGGAATTACCCGAAAGGCACCGAGCAAACGCCCACTCATGCGCAGGAAACCAATATGGAGCGCCAGACCAAGCTTGTGGGAATCACCTCGGCGTGCATTGATTGCGTCGCGCTCGGCACCATCGAAGGTGAAAAATGCCTTCATCTCGAAGTCGCTGATATCGCGGGGGAGCCCACGCATCCCCAAAAACGTTGTGTGCCAACCCTGCATCGTGAACCTCAAAAGTGGGAGGCCACCATACCCGTTTACAAAGCGAACAGGAAAGTCAATGAAATCAACGGTCTACCCAGACCACCCCCGCGCCAGTGCTAGCTTTGCGTACCGTCACTTATTGCACTGAAAACGAGGAGACCCCTGATGGCACTCGTCGTGCTGCACATCGCGGCCGTGTTCCTGACCTCGCTGCTGCACCGCGAAAACCTGGTGCGCGCCATGCTGACCGGCAAGAAAATGGTCGCCGCCGGCCAGGAAATCGGCTCGGCCCGGCCGCTCGCCGCACTGATCCTGCTCGGCCTGCTGGCGGGCTTGTGGTGGTTCATGTTTTTTGTCTGATGCGGAATGTCTGATGCGGCCAGCGACCCGGTGCAGCGCATGCGCATCAGGTCAACGCCGCATCGGCAATGATGCCTTCAATCAATCCGGCGAAGGCCAAGGCCGCCGCACTCTGGTAGCTCTCCCTGCGCCGCAGAAGGGCCACGGTGCGGTGCGGCAAGGCGGGATCGAGCGCAATATTCCTGAGCCCGGCGTTTTCACGCGTGATCGCATCCGGCAGTATCGTCGCCATGCCCCCGCGCCGGACAATTTCAACCACCGCATTGATGCTATTTGCTTCAATCAGAATTTTCGGGGCAATCCCCTGCTTGTACAAATAGGCATCGACATAGGTGCGCGTCGCAAAATCAGCCGATAACAGCGCCAGCGGCTCCCGCTCCAGGTCGCGCGGGGTGATCGGCCCGGCACGCTGCGCAAACGGGTGGTTCACGCCGACCACAATGCTGAGCTTCTCGGCAAACAGGGGGCGGCACTCTATCTCTGCCGAGCGCACCGGACTGAAGGCGATGCCGAGATCGATCGCGTCGTCGGCCAAAGCCAATTCGAGGGCATCCAGGGACATTTCATTGATGCACAGCGCGATCCCCGGATGGCGGGCGCTGAAACCCGCGATCAGCGGCCCTACCAGATAGGACGTAAAAGTCGGCGTCATTGCCAGGCGCAGAGTGCCGCGCCGCAGGTCGCGCACGTCATGCACGGCACGCTCTCCGGCTTCCAGCTCCCGCAACGCCCTGCGTGCATAGCCGATGTAGGCCGCGCCGGCATCGGTCGCGCGCACGGTCCGGCCGGTTCTATCCAGCAACTGCGTCCCAAGCGCCTCTTCCAACTGCCTGATCTGCTGCGACAGCGTGGGCTGCGAAACATGCAGCGCCTCGGCGGCGCGCGTGAAATTGCGGTGCTCTGCCACCGCGAGAAGGTAACGTATGTGGCGCAATAGCATGCTTGGCAACTATAGGAAATTATTATGGATTTGATTGTATATCGGTCTTGGACTCAATAGCTGAATCGCTCCATCATGGCAGCATTACTTCATCACACAAGGAGCAAGGCCATGAAGTCCATCGTCGAGGGGGTCTTGAAATTTCAGCAGCATGCCTTCCCGGGACTGTCTGCCCTTTTCAAGGAGCTGGCTACCACCCAAAGCCCAAGCGCTCTCTTTATTACCTGTTCCGATAGCCGGGTCGTGCCTGAATTGCTGACCCAGCAAGATCCGGGCGACATCTTTGTGATTCGCAATGCCGGCAACATTGTGCCGTCTTACAGCCAGGAACCCGGGGGCGTTACCGCCACGGTCGAATACGCGGTGGCGGAATTGGGCGTCACCGATATCGTGGTCTGCGGCCATTCGGATTGCGGCGCCATGACGGCGATTTCCAGCTGCAAGTGCCTGGACCATTTGCCGGCCGTTGCCAGCTGGTTGCGCCACGCCGACTCGGCAAAGGTAGTCAATGCATCGCGCACCCATCTCTCTGCTGCAGCGCGCCTGACTTCGATGGTGCGCGAAAACGTGATTGCCCAATTGGTCAATCTCAAGACCCATCCTTCGGTGGCGCTGGCGCTGGAGCAGGGCCGGCTCAACCTGCACGGCTGGGTCTACGACATCGAAACAGGTTCCATTGTGGCGCTGGATGGCGAGAGCAATCGCTTCGTTTCACTCGCCGAATTTCCACAAACTATTGCCACGCAGTCAAAGCGTGGCGCTTTGGTCGCTTGACCGTCTCTTCCTCACTGAAAAAGGACAACACCATGCAACAATCGAATGTGTATCAGGATCCCCGCCTTGCGCTCACCGCGCGCGTCATCGCTGCCAAGGCACTCCAGGACCTGTCCTGGCAGCAGCTGGCTGCCGGAACCGGGCTCAGCGTTGCCTATGTCACGGCAGCGCTGCTGGGGCAGCACGCACTGCCGAAGGCCGCCGCCGAGATCGTTTGCGCCCACTTGGGGCTGGATGCAGCGGATGTTGCGCAACTGCAAACCATCCCGCTGCGCGGCAGTATCGCCGGCGGCATTCCGACTGACCCGACCATCTACCGCTTCTACGAAATGGTCCAGATCTACGGCACCACCCTGAAGGCGCTGGTGCACGAACAGTTCGGCGACGGTATCATTAGCGCGATTAATTTCAAGCTGGACATCAAAAAAGTCGAAGACCCGGAAGGCGGCTCGCGTGCGGTAATCACGCTGGACGGGAAATTCCTGCCCAATAAGCCGTTCTGAGGCGCTTCGCCCCGCGACAGTCACATCCTGCGCGGGACAGCTTTTTGCCAGGGCCATGACCGATGCCGCAGGGAGTCCTTCCGGACTGCCATGCCATCGGCCGATGGCCCTTTTCTCGCCCATCCGCCTTTTAAAACCAGATCGACATGCCGACCCAGAAACGCGCACTGACCCGCTCGATGACCCTGCTGTTTGCCATCGCTTGCGGCACCATCATCGGAAACATTTATTACGCACAGCCGCTGCTGGGGTCTCCTCGTTTTCAGTGCAATAAGTGACGGTACGAAAAGCTAGCACTGGCGCGGAGGTGGTGTTGGTAGATCGTTGATTTCATTGACTTTCCTGTTCACTTTCAAATCTGCGATTCGTGGCGTCAAACCGTGGTCGGTTTCATCCATTGGTGCCAGTTATCGATGCATTTGGCCGCGAAGGCAGGATTTGGTCAGCATAGCGGTCAACCGGGAAGCGAAACACACCCCGCAAGTTGATGCTCTCCAGCCTGGTGGGCGCAATCTTCCCGATCAGTTCCGGTGGAATGACCTGGCGGCGGTTCGACCAGCGATCCAGGACCGCCTGCATCTGTGAGGTATTCCACGCCATCACGATGTTGGCCATCAGGCTCAACGCATCGGCCACAGCCTGCATTTCATCGACACGTTTGGCCTGCGCCGGGCTGATCCGGCCGGTATAAATGGCGCGCTTGAGGGCGTTAACAGCCTCGCCCCGATTGAGCACCCGGCGCAACTCGTTCCTGAAAGCGTCCTTGACAAAGTAGTCAGCCAAAAACGCCGTACGCAGCAACCGCCCCAATTGCACGCCAGCCTCATAGATTGGATCGCCCTGGGCGGCAGAACCGAACCGCGCAAGAGCTGCCACCGCACTGGCATGTCCGCTCATGACCGAGGCTGCCAGGTGCACCAGACTATCCCAATGCTTTTCGATCAAAGCGACGTCGACATTGGCTTCGCACACCGCAGCGATTTCTGCGGGCACTTTGGTGCCGCGTGGCACAAAGAGGTGGCGCTGTTTGAGTTCCTTCAACCGCGGGCAAAGATCAAAACCAAGCAAACGGGCATGTGACATGGCAAAGTCGGTGTAGCCATGGGTGTTGATTTCCACGCAGAAGTGACCCACTGACCCCCAGGATTTCCATCTAAACCTGACCCACGTACTAACCCTAACCTGCTGCTTCTTTGAGCAGCAGGAGACCAGGAGTGATAGACGTGGCAACACTGAGTGTCATCAGGCGCTGGGCCCTGCGAGAGCAGCTGTCCATCAGGGAGATCGCCCGCCGCACGGGCGTCTCGCGCAACACCATCCGCAAGTACCTGCGAGCAGGCGAGGCCGAGCCGCGCTACCCCAAGCGGGTCAGCCGTTCCGGGCTCGATCCCTTTGCCTTGAAGCTCTCGGGCTGGCTCAAGACAGAAGCAGGCCGATCCCGTAAGCAGCGGCGCACCGTCAAGCAGATGCACGCCGATCTGCAGGCCCTGGGCTATACCGGCTCCTACAACCGGGTTGCCGCCTTTGCCCGTCTCTGGCAAGAGCAGCGCGTGGTGGCCCAGCAGACCACCGGCCGCGGCACCTTCGTTCCCCTGGCCTTCGGCCCGGGCGAGGCCTTCCAGTTCGACTGGAGCGAAGACTGGGCAGTGCTGGCCGGAGTGCGCACCAAGCTGCAGGTAGCCCACTTCAAGCTCAGCCACAGCCGAGCGTTCTACCTGCGCGCCTATCCGCTGCAGACGCACGAGATGCTGTTCGATGCCCACAACCATGCATTCGCAGTCCTGGGCGGTGTGCCCCGCCGTGGCATCTACGACAACATGCGCACCGCTGTAGACCGGGTGCGCCGTGGCAAGGAACGCGACGTCAATGCGCGCTTTGCGGCCATGGTCAGTCACTTCCTGTTCGAGGCCGAGTTCTGCAACCCTGCCTCCGGCTGGGAGAAGGGCCAGGTGGAGAAGAATGTGCGCGATGCCCGTCATCGCCTGTGGCAGGTCGTTCCGCCATTCCGTGGCCTGACGGAGCTCAATGCCTGGCTTGAGGAGCGCTGCGTGGCCTTATGGAATGAGATCGAGCATGGCAAGCTGCCGGGCACCGTCGCGGACGTCTGGGCCGCGGAGCGGGCTGCCTTGATGCCGGTGCCCAGGACCTTCGATGGCTTTGTGGAGCACACAAAGCGGGTCTCGCCCACCTGCCTGGTCCACTTCGAGCGCAATCGCTACAGCGTACCAGCGCCGTATGCCAATCGGCCGGTGAGCCTGCGGGTCTACGCGGATCGCCTAGTGGTCGCGGCCGAAGGCCAGATCGTCTGCGAGCACCGGCGCCTGATCGAACGCAACCACCATGGTGCGGGACAGACCGTCTACGACTGGCGCCACTACCTGGCGGTGTTGCAGCGCAAGCCCGGGGCCTTGCGCAATGGCGCGCCGTTCCTGGAGTTGCCGCCCGCCTTCAAGCGCCTGCAGGCCACCTTGCTCAAGCAACCCGGCGGCGACCGGGAGATGGTGGAGGTTCTGGCACTGGTGCTGCACCACGATGAACAAGCTGTGCTCGCCGCAGTGGAGCTGGCCATAGAGTCGGGAGCTGCCAGCAAGACCCACATCCTGAACGTGCTCCACCGCCTGCTGGACGGCAAGCCCGCTCCAGCACCGGTCACCTCGCCCCAGGCTCTCAAGCTGGCGGTGGAACCCCAGGCCAATGTGCTTCGCTACGACCAATTGAGGGAGGTGCGCTATGCGTCATGACCCTGCCATCGCTTCCATCGTGATCATGCTGCGCGAGCTCAAGATGCACGGCATGGCCCAGGCGGTTGCGGAACTGGCCGAGCAAGGTGCGCCGGCCTTCGACGCAGCACAGCCCATCCTGTCCCAACTGCTCAAGGCCGAGACCGCCGAGCGGGAGGTGCGCTCAGTGGCTTACCAATTGAAGGTGGCCAGGTTCCCTGCGTACCGGGACATGGCGGGCTTTGACTTCAGCCACAGCGAGGTGAACGAGGCACTGGTGCGCCAGCTGCACCGCTGCGAATTCTTGGAGAACGCCAACAACGTGGTGCTGGTGGGTGGACCGGGTACGGGCAAGACCCACATTGCCACAGCCCTCGGAGTGCAAGCCATTGAGCACCATCACCGCAGGGTGCGGTTCTTCTCCACGGTGGAGCTGGTCAATGCGTTGGAGGAGGAGAAGGCCAACGGCAAGCCCGGACAGTTGGCCCACCGCCTGGCCTATGCCGATATGGTGATCCTGGATGAGCTGGGCTACCTGCCGTTCAGTACGTCAGGAGGCGCCTTGCTGTTCCACCTGCTGTCCAAGCTGTACGAGCGCACCAGCGTCGTGATCACCACCAACCTGAGCTTCAGCGAATGGGCCAGTGTGTTCGGGGATGCGAAGATGACTACGGCATTGCTGGACCGGCTTACGCATCACTGCCATATTCTGGAAACCGGCAACGACAGCTACAGGTTCAAGAACAGCTCCGCACAGCAACCACCACACACCACCAAGAAGGAGAAGGCGACCAAGAACTTATCCACAACGTGAGCGTGAAGTTCACGAACAAGGGTGGGTCAAGATTCGATGGAAATGGTGGGTCAGGTTTGCATGGAAATCAACAGTGCATGCTGGACTGAACAAGGGTGAAGCGCGCAACTCCCTGGCCAGGGCGGTGTTCTTTAACCGCCTCGGCGAGATCAGGGATCGGAGCTTCGAGCAGCAGCGCTACCGGGCCAGCGGCCTGAACCTGGTGACGGCCGCCATTGTGTTGTGGAACACGGTGTACCTGGAGCGCGCCACTCAGGGGTTGGTCGAGGTCGGCAAGCCGGTGAACGGTGAGTTGCTGCAATACCTGTCGCCGCTGGGCTGGGAACACATCAACCTGACCGGCGATTACGTCTGGCGGCAGAGCCGCAGGCTGGAGGACGGGAAGTTCAGGCCGCTACGGTTGCCCGGAAAACCTTAGCGTACGATTTTTTCCGAATTCTGCGGGCTCCCCGGTTTGGGTAACAAGAATTGCTCAGGGCATAGGAGCGTCACTTACCGGCCGTCTGGGCTCTCGATTTCACGCTTTTTTACTCCCTCGCCAGAAGTGGCGATGCTCGAGAAAAAAAGCCGCCTCGATCTCGGGCGGCTCTCCGGGGGCAGGGCGGCGTTCATCGCTTGCAATGCACCAGGTCATCGTTGATCCAGGCGCTGTCCACCAGACCGTTTCTGCGCAGCTCGTCGCACGCCTCGCTGACCTGTTCGCGCCACTTCTTCGGCCGGGTGGAATCAGAGCCGCACATGAGCCGGAACGTCTCCAGCTTGAGCGGGTACGGCTCCCGGTGGGTGGCAAAGTAGTCGAACATCCGCCGGGCGGTGGGCGACAGCTTGCGGTACTTCTCCCACACGAATTTCGTGTAGTGGTCGCCGGCGAAGAGCACCACCATTTCAGTGTCGATCTCGACCTGGCAGCGCGACGTGCGCTTGCCGCGATCCAGGATGCGGAAGCGCCGGATCAGGGACACGGATTCCAGGCGGCCCAGCCGCTGGGACGAGAACTGCATCGCGGACGCTTGCAGCCGCGAAAGGCAGTCCTCGGCCTGCTTGTAGTAGCGGCCATTGATCGACCAGCCCAAGTCCTGGCAAATCTCGTAGAACGTGAACGTGACCGGCTCGCCCAGCGGCGTGCGCTTCGCGTATTCGAGCACCTGGGCAAACACCAGCTCGTCGCTGTCGGCGCGCAGCTCGACGCCGGTAAAGGTGATCTCCACGTCCTTGCTGATGTGGTAGATCGGCTCGCGCTGCAAGGCGGCGCGGGGCACCTTCTTGTTCCTGGTCGTGAAGATCGCCGACCGGCCGAAGTCGTTGGGCATCGCGCGCATGTGGTCGGGCCACGGCGCGAGGTCGAACAAGGAAAGCTGCATGTCCTTGATCTGCTGCTTCGTGTGCTTGAGCAAGGCGGCCTGCTTGGCCTGGCTGACCTGGGCGGCCAGCTCGCCGGTGGCACCGGCCGGCTTCTCGGTCGTTTTCTTGGTCGCCATCTGCTGCGTTCTCCGTTCGGCGGTCACGCCGCTGACTTTCTCGGCCAGGGCATTGACCACGGTGCGCGGCTCGGGCGGAAGGCCCATAGTCCGCGCCAGTTCGGCCGACTCGGCCGCCATCTGTTCGGAGCGCGCCACGGCCGCGCTGGGCGGCGGTGGCGGCGGCTCCGGCGCTGCCGGCCCGTCCGGCAGCTCGAAGAGGGAACCGGCGGGGCGGAAAGCCCCGCCAGCGGTGCCGGCCTGCGTGGTGCGCTCGGCCGCGTAGCGGCGGGCAAGCGCCGTCGCGTCGGCCTCACTCAACCCGCCTTCGATGAGCTTGCGGCGATAGCCCTGCTCGTCGAAACTGTCCGGCATATCTTCGTCCTCCTAGCATAACGCCCGGCCTTGGCCGGGCGCGTTTCTCATTTGCCGCCGGGTTCCTTGGTGTCCAGGTACTCGATCACGTCGGCGATGAAGTCGAAGCCGTATTCGGTCTGGCCCTCCTTCTCGAACTTCGTCGGCTCAATGCGGCCCTGGACGAACACCTTGGAGCCTTTGCCAAGGTACTTGCCCGCGTTCTCGGCCAGGCCGGCGAATGACTTGATGCGGAAGAAGTCGGTTTGCTCCTTCTTCTCGCCGGCGCGGTCGCGCCATACGCGGTTCACGGCCAGGTCGAAAACGGCGCGGACGCTGTTTTCGCTATGGCGAACATCGGTATCACGGGTAAGATTGCCGATAAACTGGAATTGGTTATGGCTCATGCGTAGCTCTCCAGGCTGTGATGAAGCCTAGAGTTTAGCTAAACCTAATTCCGAGGTCAAGGACTTTAGCCGCTAAAATTTGAGCGGCCCACGCGCAAGGCGACGCCTTTGTATAACTACATCTTCTTCACGAACGTGCTCCGGCTGCTCGATGAGCGCCACATGACGAAAAAGGAGCTATCGGACAGGTCGGGGGTTTCGATCTCCTTCCTGTCCGATCTCACTACTGGCAAAGCCAACCCCTCCCTAAAGGTGATGGAGGACATTGCGCAGGCCCTTGAAACTCCCCTGCCGCTCCTGCTTGAATCGACCGACCTGGACAAAGAAGCCCTTGACGCCCTAGCCGGTGGCAAGGCACCGCGAAGCCTCCCGCCAGGCTTCGAGCGCGTGGCGGCTGTGCTGCCCGAGCACCAGGCGTTCATCGTCAAGAAGTGGGGCGAAGCGGCACGGAAGAAACTTAGAGGGAGTTGACGCCAGGATGTGAGAAGGGAAGGGGGGCGGCACGGAACTGAGCCACAAGAGCCAGCCAAGTTTTAGCCGCTAAAGCCCGCCGGGGTGGCTCAACCCCCGGACAACACCCATAACGCAAACGCCACGGGTTCGGCGCGAGGGCGCACGGAGCATGCGCCGCGTTGTCGCCTCTTTCGTCCCTGCAATCCGCGACGCAACGTCGCGGCCGAAGTCGCCCTTGTGCGCTTCGGTGTTGCGGTCGAAATTAGTTCGGTATATCGTATGAACCTGTGTAGAATGCGCAGAACGCAACGGCATACAGGCATACGACATGAGCGACCAAGACACCGAACACGACAGCATCAAAACGCGAGCGCGAAAGAAGCTCGAACGGGACATGGGGCCGACGCTTCTTGAGGCTCTGCACGATCCCAAGACGCAAGAAATTCTGCTCAACGCGGACGGCAAGCTCTGGCTTGAAAGCCAGGGCAAGCGGCTGCGTTGCATCGGCACCCTTCGCCGCGCACAAGCGCAGGCCATCATCGAAACAGTGGCCGGCTACCACGGCAAGGAAGTCAAGCGGGACAGCCCACTACTCGAAGGCGAGTTTCCCATTGATGGCTCGCGCTTCGCGGGCCAGCTCGGCCCGGTCGTCACCGGCCCGGCCTTTGCGATCCGCAAGAAGGCCATCGCCGTTTTCACGCTGGCTCAATACGTCGAGCGCGGGATCATGACCGAGGCCCAAAAGCAGGCCATCGAGCGCGCTGCTGCGGCTCACAAAAACATCCTCGTCATTGGTGGCACCAGTTCCGGCAAGACCACCCTCGTGAACGCCATCATCCAAGCGATGGTTGATAACGATCCCTTGGAGCGTTTCATCATCATCGAGGACACCGGCGAGATTCAATGCACCGCCGAGAACTACGTCCAGTACCACACCAGCATCGAAGTGAGCATGACGATGCTGCTGAAAACCACCCTCCGTATGCGCCCCGACCGAATCCTGGTCGGCGAAGTCCGTGGCGAAGAAGCACTTGACCTGCTTGACGCCTGGAACACCGGCCACCCAGGCGGTGCAGCCACCCTCCACGCCGATAGCGCGCAAGAGGGCCTAGTTCGTTTGAAGTCGCTTGTTTCCCGGAATAAGTCGGCTCCATCCGAAATTGAACCGCTGATAGGCGCGGCGGTTCATGTCGTTGTTCACATCGCCAAAACCCCGGACGGCTCGCGTCGTGTGCAGGAAATCCTTGAGGTTTCCGGCTACGTCAACGGCCAGTACATCACCAAGTCCCTTTAAGGAGTTAGACCAATGCAAGCCTCTCTGTCGGCGTTCCGCTTCAACCGCAGCGCCATGTTCTACCTGGGCCTGTTCGCCCTCCTGGCGTTCATGATGCTGGCCCCGCACCCCGCCTTCGCCTCCGAAGGCACCGGCGGTTCGCTGCCTTATGAAAGCTGGCTGACCAACCTCCGCAACTCCGTCACCGGCCCGGTGGCCTTCGCGCTGTCGATCATCGGCATCGTGGTCGCCGGCGGCATCCTGATCTTCGGCGGTGAACTCAACGGCTTCTTCCGCACGTTGATCTTCATCGTCCTGGTCATGGCCCTGCTGGTCGGTGCGCAGAACATGATGAGCACGTTCTTCGGCCGTGGCGCGGAAATCGCCGCCCTGACCGATGGCGCGCTGCACCAGGTCAAGGTTGCCGCGCTGGACGTGGCCGGCTTCCCCGGTGAGGCCGTCATGCGCTGGGCCGAACGCGGCCACATCGCGGGGTAAATCATGGCTCTGCGCGCGATCCCCATCCGTAGGGCCGGCAACCGAGAAAACCTGTTCATGGGCGGGGATCGTGAGCTGGTGATGTTCTCGGGCCTGCTGGCCGGCGCGCTGATTTTCAGCGCCCAAGAAGTGAGGGCAACGGTGTTCGGCATCGCCTTGTGGTTCGGCGCGCTCTTCGCGCTGCGCCTCATGGCGAAAGCCGATCCGAAGCTGCGACACGTGTACCTGCGGCACCGCCGGTACAAGCCGTACTACCCGGCTCGCAGCACGCCCTTCCGTGACAACACGCCGAGTCAAGGGAAGCAATACAAATGATCGAAGCAATCGCAATTGCCATTGCTGTGCTCGGTGCGGTTCTGTTGCTCATCCTCTTTGCCCGCATCCGGGCCGTCGATGCCGAGCTGAAGCTCAAGAAGCATCGCGCCAAGGATGCCGGCCTGGCCGATCTGCTCAATTACGCCGCCGTGGTCGATGACGGCGTGATCGTGGGTAAGAACGGCTCCTTCATGGCCGCATGGCTGTACAAGGGGGATGACAACGCCAGCAGCACCGAGGAACAGCGGGAAATGGTGTCGTTCCGCATCAACCAGGCCCTGGCGGGCCTGGGGAACGGCTGGATGGTGCATGTCGATGCTGTGCGTCGGCCTGCGCCGAACTACTCGGAGCGCGGCGTCTCGTCGTTCCCCGACTCTGTGTCCTCGGCCATTGACGAGGAACGCCGGCGCTTGTTCGAGGGCCTGGGCGCGATGTTCGAGGGCTACTTTGTCCTGACCGTCACGTGGTTCCCGCCGGTGCTGGCCCAGCGCAAGTTTGTCGAACTCATGTTCGATGACGATGCGGTGGCTCCCGACCATACGGCGCGCACCACGGGCCTTATCGCGCAGTTCAAGCGCGAGATCACCAGCCTGGAATCTCGCCTGTCCTCGGCGGTCAAGCTGACGCGCCTGCGCGGCCAGAAGGTCGTCTCGGAAGAGGGCAGGGAGGTCACGCACGATGACTTCCTGAGCTGGTTGCAGTTCTGCGTGACGGGCCTGCATCACCCGGTCATGCTGCCCAGCAATCCGATGTACCTCGATGCGGTCATCGGCGGGCAAGAGCTGTGGGGCGGCGTGGTGCCCAAGATCGGGCGCAAGTTCATCCAGGTGGTCGCCATCGAAGGCTTCCCCTTGGAGTCAACGCCTGGGGTGCTCTCGGCCCTGGCCGAGCTGCCCAGCGAATACCGCTGGTCGAGCCGCTTCATCTTCATGGATCAGCACGAGTCCTTGAAGCACCTGGACAAGTTCCGCAAGAAGTGGAAGCAGAAGATTCGCGGCTTCTTCGATCAGGTGTTCAACACGAATACCGGCTCCATCAACCAGGACGCGGCCGCGATGGTCGGCGACGCCGAGGCGGCCATCGCCGAGGTCAACAGCGGCTTGGTGGCGGCCGGCTACTACACCAGCGTGGTCGTGCTGATGGACGAGGATCGGGAGCGCCTGGCGGCCTCCGCGCTCCTGGTCGAGAAGGCAGTCAACCGCCTGGCCTTCGCGGCCCGTATCGAGACGATCAACACGCTCGATGCGTACCTGGGCAGCTTGCCCGGCCACGGTGTCGAGAACGTGCGTCGGCCGCTCATCAACACGATGAACCTGGCCGACCTGCTGCCGACAAGCTCCATCTGGACGGGCAGCGCCACGGCTCCGTGCCCGATGTACCCGCCGCTGTCGCCGGCGCTCATGCACTGCGTGACGGTGGGCGCTACGCCGTTCCGCCTGAACCTGCACGTGCGCGACCTGGGCCACACCTTCATGTTCGGCCCGACCGGCGCGGGCAAATCGACGCACCTGGGGATCATCGCCGCGCAGCTCCGTCGCTACGCCGGCATGTCGATCTACGCCTTCGACAAGGGCATGTCGATGTACCCGCTCGCGGCCGGCATTCGTGCGGCCACGAAGGGCAAGAGCGGCCTGCACTTCACGGTGGCCGCCGACGATGACCGGCTGGCCTTCTGCCCGCTCCAGTTCCTCGAAACGAAGGGGGATCGGGCCTGGGCGATGGAATGGATCGACACCATCCTGACGTTGAACGGTGTCAACACCACGCCGGCGCAGCGCAACGAGATCGGCAACGCGATCATGAGCATGCACGCCAGCGGCGCGCGAACGCTCTCCGAGTTCTCGGTGACGATCCAGGACGCGGCGATCCGCGAGGCGATCAGGCAGTACACGGTGGACGGCTCGATGGGCCACTTGCTCGATGCCGAAGAGGACGGCCTGTCGCTGTCCGACTTCACGGTGTTCGAGATCGAAGAGCTGATGAACCTGGGCGAGAAGTTCGCGCTCCCGGTGCTGCTCTACCTGTTCCGCCGCATCGAGCGCGCACTGAAAGGCCAGCCCTCCGTCATCATCCTGGACGAAGCCTGGTTGATGCTGGGCCACCCGGCGTTCCGCGCCAAGATCAGGGAATGGCTCAAGGTGCTGCGCAAGGCCAACTGCCTTGTGCTGATGGCTACGCAAAGCCTTTCGGACGCGGCCAACTCGGGCATCTTGGACGTGATCGTGGAATCGACCGCGACCAAGATTTTCCTGCCCAACGTCTACGCCAGGGACGAGGACACCTCGGCGCTCTATCGCCGCATGGGCCTCAACGCGCGGCAGATCGAAATCCTGGCGACCGCCATTCCGAAGCGTCAGTACTACTACGTGTCGGAGAACGGCCGCCGTCTCTATGACCTTGCCCTGGGGCCGATGGCCCTGGCCTTCGTCGGCGCGTCCGACAAGGAATCGGTCGCCACCATCAAGAGCCTCGAAGCCAAGTTCGGCCACGAATGGGTGCATGAGTGGCTGGCCGGCCGTGGGCTGAATCTCAACGACTACCTGGAGGCCGCATGAGCATCGCCGACACCCTCAAGGGCTTGATCTTCAAGAAGCCCGCCAACCCCTCCGAGCCGCGCGATCCGCGCCGCTCGAAGGAACCGCTCGCCGGCGGTCGCCGCTCGGGCGAGGCCGAGAACCCCTACCTGGCCGCGCGTCGCACCTGGAACGATCACGTGGGCGGCGTCGTCTCGCAGCGCCAGACCTGGCAGGTGATCGGCATCCTGTCGCTGTTGATCGCGCTGGCCGGCGTTGGCGGCGTGATCCACATCGGCAGCCAGTCGAAGTTCATCCCCTACGTGGTCGAGGTGGACAAGCTGGGCCAGACCGTGGCCGCCGGCCCGGTGCAGGCCGCCGGGAAGGCCGATCCGCGCGTCATCCATGCCGCTGTCGCGGACTGGATGAGCTGCGCGCGCATGGTGTCGCCTGACGTGGCTATGCAGCGCAAGTGCGTGTTCAAGGCGTACTCGATGCTCGCCCCGAACGATCCGGCGACGCCAAAGATGAATGAGTGGCTGAACGGCACGCCCGACTCCAGCCCGTTCAAGCGCGCCGAGAAGGAAATGGTCAGCGTCGAGATCAAGACCGTCATCCCGCAGACGCCCGACACCTGGCAAGTCGAGTGGGTGGAAACCACCCGCGACCGCCAAGGCACGCTGAAAGGCCAGCCCGTCACCTGGCGCGCGCTCGTGACTACCTACATCGCCGAGGTCACGCCCAACACCACCGATGAGCAACTGAGGAACAACCCGTTGAGCATCTACGTGCGTGATTACTCCTGGTCCCGCATCCAATGAATTCGAGGTCATCCACCATGAAGAAAACCCTCTCCGCTTTGATCGTGGGCGCTGCTGTGGCGGTGCCCTCCCTGGCCCTGGCCGCCCCTGGCGACGACATTGCCGACAAGTATTTCAACAAGACCAACCCGACGCTGACCGCTCAAGAGCGCGCGGCGCTCGCCATCGCCAAGCGGTGGGAAGCGGGGTCGGCGACCGGCATCAAGCCGGTGGCCGGCTCGGGCGGTGCCATCAAGTTCGTGTACGGCGCGCAGCAGCCGAGCATCGTTTGCGCGGTGCTCCAGGTGTGCGACGTGGCCTTGCAGGCCGGCGAACAGGTGAACTCGATCAACCTGGGCGACACGGCCCGGTGGACGGTCGAGCCGGCCATCACCGGCAGCGGTGCGACCGAGGTTCAGCACCTCATCATCAAGCCGATGGACGTGGGCCTCGAAACCAGCCTGGTCGTGACCACGAACCGCCGCAGCTACCACTTCCGCCTGCGCTCGCATCGCACCGAGTACATGCCGCAAGTCTCGTTCACGTACCCCGAGGAAGCGCAAGCCAAGTGGGACGCGATCCAGCGCCGCGAGAAGCAGGAACGCACCGACAACACCCTGCCGGCCACCGGCGAGTACCTGGGCGATCTCTCGTTCGACTATGAGCTGTCCGGGTCGGCGAGCTGGAAGCCTGTGCGCGTCTACAACGATGGCCGCAAGACCATCATCGAAATGCCCGGCACGATGCAGCAGACCGAAGCGCCGACGCTCCTGGTCGTGCGCAAAGAGGGCGGCCTGTTCACCGACGACGAAACGGTGTTGGTCAATTACCGCGTGCAGGGCAATCGCTACATCGTGGACACGGTGTTTGACCGCGCGATCCTGATTGCCGGTGTTGGCAGCAGCCAAGACCGCGTGACCATCAGCCGGAGGAAGTGACCATGCGCAAGATCGTCTCTCTCGCGCTGCTCGCCCTCGCCCTGGGCCTCGGCGGCTGCGCCACCACCGGCCAGTACGGCAACTTCGTCCAGTCGGCCGCGCTCGATCAGCAGAAGCTCGCCGCCGACGCGGTGCAGCAGCTCGCCACGCTGTACGCGCCGGCGCGCACGCGCCTGGAGCTGCAACAGCCGACGCCCGACCCGTTCGGCCAGGCCCTGGTCAAGTCGCTGCGCGACAAGGGCTATGCCCTCCTGGAGTTCGCCCCGGCCGGCGCTTCCGCGCAGGCCCCGGCCTCGGCCGCATCGCAGCCGAGCGCACCGGCCACCACGGCCGCGCCGGGCGGCCTGCCGCTGCGCTATGTGCTCGACCAGGCCGGCGACTCGAACCTGTACCGCCTGACCTTGATGGTCGGCAACCAATCCATCACCCGCCCGTACCTGGCGCAAAACGGCACGTTCGCGCCGGCCGGGTACTGGGTGCGCAAGGAGTGACGCCATGACTGAAAACGCCGATCAGATGGCACCTGACGCTTCGCCTGGCGAAGTGTCCAAGAAGGCGGGCGTCCGTCGCGTCAACAACATGCCCATGTACATCCTCGGCGGCGTCCTGCTGTCGTTCGTGCTGGTCATGGCCCTGGTCGCGGCGGATCGCGCGGCCAAGCAGAACGCGCCGGCGGATGGCCCGAAGGAGAAGGCCGGCAGCACGTCGATGTTCGCCAAGGAGATCGCGGGCGACAAGACCGGCGGCTTGATCGAGCCGGCAAGCCCGCTCAAGGTGCCCGACATGCCGACCGGCCCCGCCTCGGCCCCCCTGGAGATCGCGCGGCCGTCCAACCCGGACGCGCCGCCGGCCCCGCCGGCGAACCCTGGCAACCCCGGCCAGCCGGTGAACGACGACGAGGCCCAGCGCATCCGCATGGCGAAGATGCAGATGTTCGGCGAGGCCGTGAAAGCCAAGACCACCGTGCGCGTGGATGCTCCGCGTAGCAACGGCTCCGCGCCTGGTGGCCCGAGCACCTACACCAGCACGCCGCAGACGCGCGATGAAATGCTGAACCGCATCGCAGCGGTGCAGCAGCAAATCGACGCGCAGCGCAGCAACGATCCGACCGCCGCCTATCAAGCGCGCCTGGCGCAGATTCGCGGCATGGGCGTCGGTGGCAGCGCGGCCCCGGCCGCCGGCGGCATGGGCGCGGGCGGTGCGCCGCAGCTCCTGCAAACCTCGACCAGCGGCGGCGGGCGCAACAGCATGGCGCAGTTCGGCCAGGGTGGGCAGGGCGACCGCTGGAAGCTGGATTCGCAGCCGGAAGCGCCGCGCACGCCGTTCGAGCTGCGCGCCGGCTTCGTGGTGCCGGCCACGCTCATTTCGGGCATCAACTCCGATCTGCCGGGCCAAATCATGGCCCAGGTCGCGCAGGACGTGTACGACACGCCGACCGGCAAGCATCTGTTGATCCCGCAAGGCTCGCGGCTCGTCGGCTCGTATTCGAGCGATGTGGCCTACGGCCAGGCGCGCGTGCTGGTCGCGTGGCAGCGCATCGTGTTCCCCGATGGCAAGGCGATGGACATTGGCGCGATGCCGGGCGCGGACAGCGCCGGGTACGCGGGCTTCAACGATCAGGTGAACAACCACTATGTGCGCCTGTTCGGTTCGGCCTTCCTCATGTCCGGGGTGACGGCTGGCATCACCTACAGCCAACGCCAGAACCAGGCCCAAAACACCTACGGCGCACCGAGCGCCAGCAGTGCCCTAAGCGAAGCCCTCGGCCAGCAGCTCGGCCAAGTCACGGCGCAGCTCATCGCCAAGAACCTGAGCATTTCGCCCACGCTGGAAATCCGGCCCGGCTATCGCTTCAACGTCGTGGTTACGAAGGACATGACGTTTTCCAAGCCCTACCGTTCCTTCGACTACTAACGCCATAGGAGAGCACCATGAAGCAGAAGTTTTTAGCCGCTAAATTGGCCCTCGTCGTCGCTGTTTCGAGCACGTTGATGGTCACGCCTGTGGAGGCTGGTATCCCCGTCATCGACGGCACCAACCTGTCGCAGAACATCATGACGGCTATCGAATCGGTGGCCCAAACGCTCAAGCAAATTGAGCAGTACAGCACCCAGCTCCAGCAGTATCAAAACCAGCTCCAGAACACGATGGCCCCGGCCGCGTATATCTGGGATCAGGCGCAATCGACCATCAACGGGTTGATGAATGCGACCAACACGCTGAACTACTACAAGAACCAGCTCGGCAGCCTGGACAGCTACATCGGCAAGTTCCAGGACGTGAACTACTACAAGGGGTCGCCGTGCTTCTCGGCTACCGGCTGCTCGGCCGCCGAGTGGACGGCCATGAAGAACGTGCAGCAGCTCGCCAGCGAGTCGCAGAAGAAGGCCAACGATGCCTTGTTCAAGGGCCTCGACAAGCAGCAAGACAACCTGACCGCCGACGCGGCGACGTTGCAGCGGCTCCAGTCCTCGGCGCAGGGCGCAACCGGGCAGATGCAGGCCATCGGCTACGCCAACCAGCTCGCCAGCCAGCAGGCCAACCAGCTCTTGCAGATTCGCGGCCTGTTGATCGCGCAGCAGAACGCGGTGGCAACCAAGATGCAGGCCGACGCCGACAAGGAAGCCCAGCAGGCGGCAGCGGCCGCACAACTGCGCCAGGGCAGCTACCGGGCCAGCCCGGCGCGCACCTGGTAAGGGGGATTCATGAAAGCAATCAAGGCTCTGTCCTTGGCCTCGGCCGCCCTCGTGGCGGCCTTGGTCGCCGGCTGCGACAACAAGCCGGCCACGGCCCCCATGCCGGAAGTGAACGACGAGAACTGCAAGCCCGAGAACATCGCCAAGATCGAGGACAAGGGCGTCCAGCAGGCTTTCTCGTCGCTGTGCTTGCGTCGTGGTGGGGAGTTCAAGCCCAGCCCGAAACGCGAATGGTGAGGTGCTGACGATGAGAATGCCAGCCAATCTAAAAACCCTCGCCCTGCCGCTGTTCGTCTGGCTGGCGTTCTTCGCGGTCGATGCCCACGCGGCCATCGACAACGCCGGCGTGTTCGATAGCGTGCTGGATCGCTACCAGGCCGCCGCGAGCGGCTGGGCCGGTGTCATCACCACGGCCGCAACCTGGCTCTTCTGGACGCTGGTTGTGATCTCGATGGTCTGGACGTTCGGCATGATGGCCTTGCGCAAGGCCGACATTGGCGAGTTCTTCGCGGAGTTCGTCCGCTTCACGATCTTTACCGGCTTCTTCTGGTGGGCGCTGACCAACGGCCCTAACTTCGCATCGTCCATCTATGCGTCGTTGCGGCAGCTCGCCGGCAACGCGACGGGCCTGGGCAATGCGCTATCGCCCTCGGGCATCGTGGACGTGGGCTTTGCGATCTTCGACAAGGTGATGGATCAGTCCTCGGTGTGGTCGCCGGTGGACAGCATGGCCGGCATCCTCATGGCCGTGGCGATCCTGGTCATCCTGGCCCTGGTCGGCGTCAACATGCTCCTGCTGCTCGCGTCGGGCTGGGTGCTGGCCTACGGCGGCGTGTTCTTCCTCGGCTTCGGTGGTTCGCGTTGGACTTCCGACATGGCGATCAACTACTACAAGGTCGTCCTGGGCGTGGCCGCGCAGCTCTTCGCAATGGTGCTCCTGGTGGGCATCGGCAAGACCTTCCTCGATGACTACTACGCGCGCATGAGCGCCGGCATCAGCCTCAAGGAAATGGGCGTGATGCTGATCGTCGTCATCATCCTTCTGGCGTTGACCAACAAGATTCCGCCGCTCATCGCCGGGATCATCACCGGCGCGAGCGTGGGCGGTGCCGGCATCGGTCAGTTCGGTGCAGGCGCTGCGCTGGGTGCCGCAGGCATGGCAGCAGCAGCGGCCGCCACTGGCGGCGCAGCTCTGGCCGCCGGCGCGGCCTCGGCCGCCGGCGGTGCCTCGGCCGTCATGGCCGCCTTCTCGAAGGCCAATGAGAACGTGTCGGCAGGCACGGACGTGATGTCGGCCTTCTCTGGTGGCGGCAGCTCGGGCGGTGGTTCAGGCGGTGGCGGTGGCGACGCCGGCACCGGCGGCACGCCCTTCGCGCAGGCTGCGGGCTTTAGCGGCGGCTCCGGTGGCGGCTCGTCGTCGGGTGGCGGTAGCACCTCGACCGGCAGCAGCTCGGGCAGCTCGAAGGGTGGCGAGAAGGGCGGCGACAAGGCCGGCGCCGGCGGCCAGGGCAGCGGCTCGACCGCCAGCACCGGCAACGGTGCGGACAAGGCCGCCAAGAACGAACCCAAGCCCGCCGGCGGGGCAGGGCAGGGGCAGCAGGGCGGCCAGCAGGCCGCGCCGGGCAGCACCGGCCCCGGCTTGCTCGCGTCGGCCGCCTCGGCGCTCGGCACGGCCGGCCGCATCGCGGCCGACGCCGGCGCGAACTTGGCGAAGGGAACCGCCGATGTTGCCAAGGCCAAGGCCGCGAGCCTGCGCGAAGCCGCAGCCGAACGGATCGCCGACACCACCGGCGGAAAGATCGCCGCCGCGATCAAGGCGCAAGGAAGCGGCACGGCCGAGAACATCGACGTGCCCGACCAGCAGCCCGCGCCGAGCTTCGGCGACAACAGCCTGGCAGGCGGCCCAGCCGATGCCGATCCCGAGTCCGAAGTAGCCGCGTTCGCCAACCGCGAGCAAGGCCGCGACGGCACAACTGCGTAACCAAGGAGAGTCCATCATGAAGAAAAAACTGTTTGCCCTGGCCGCCCTCGTGGTGGCCCTCGGATCGACCGCCGGCCCGGCCAGCGCGCAAGACGTGCTGACCGGCGACACGCGCCTGGCCTGCGAGGCGATCCTGTGCCTGTCGTCGGGCACGCGCCCGAGCGAATGCACACCTTCGCTGTCGCGGTACTTCAACATCACGAAGCGCAAGCTCTCCGACACGATCCGCGCACGCGCGAACTTCCTCCAGCTCTGCCCGGTCGCCAACCAGACGCCGCAGATGCAGTCGCTCGTGTCGGCGATCTCGCAAGGTGCCGGCCGCTGCGATGCGCAGTCGCTGAACTCGACCATGCTGGTTTGGACGGGCGGCGATGACGGCCGCACGTACATCAGCAACCAGATGCCCGACTTCTGCGCGGCCTACACCGGCCACGCCTACACCGACTTCACCAGCAGCGGCACACTGCCGCGCTATGTCGGAACGCCAGAGCGGGGCGGCTATTGGGTCGAAGCGCGGGACTATGACCGCGCCCTGGCCGAGTACAACGAACGCATCCGGCGCGAGGACGAAGAGCGCCGCCGTCAGTCCTGGCTGAACTGAGGGAGGGGAGGGCATGCCGTTCTTCGCCGATCTGCCGCCGCAGCTCCAGGAGCGCGTCGTCTGCTCGATCTCGGCCGCCGTGAAGTACGAGGTGCCGGTCAACATTGTGTTGGCCGTCGCCGAGAAAGAGGGCGGCAAGCCGGGCCAGTGGGTGCGCAACTCGAATGGCACGCATGACGTTGGCCCGATGCAGTTCAACACCGCGTACCTGGGCGACCTGGCCCGGTACGGCATCACGGCGAACGATGTGGCGGCCGCTGGCTGCTACTCGTTCGACCTGGCCGCCTGGCGGCTGCGGATGCACATCCGCAACGACAAGGGCGATCTTTGGACGAAGGCGGCGAATTACCACTCGCGCACGCCGCAGTACAACGCGGTGTATCGGGCCGACTTGATGCGCAAGGCATCGAAGTGGGCCGATTGGCTCGAAGCCCGGTTCGTCACGCTCGACGTGACGAAGGCTGGTGCCACGCCCTCGATGCCGAGCCAGGCGGCCACCGTGGCCCAGCAAGCCACGCCGGCGGCCAGGCCGGCACCAGCACCCCGGCAGGCCGCCCCGGCGGCCGCAGCAGCTCGCAGCGTGACGATGGCCGGCTATGTGCCTCGCACGGTGTCTTTCAACACTTCACGCGAGGGGTCGGCCGAGTAGGCCGGCCCTTCCGATTTAGCGGCTAAACATGGACAAATTCCACGCCTTCATGATGCGGTACACGCTGGGCTTCGGCCGGGTGCTTCAAGCCTATTGCAAGTGGGCAGAAGGACAGGCCAAGAACCAGCTCGATTTGCTTCTGTTGGGCCTTGGCCCGATCTTCGCCTTCGGGCTGCTGCTGTGGGCGCTGCCAGCATGGATTGGCAAGCCCATCGCGTTCGTGCTTTCGCTGCCGGCGCTCTACATCATCTTCCTGGTGCTGCGCGCCTACGCGATTCGCGGGGGCCGGCGCTGATGAAGGCTCTGCGGGTTCCTGATGGAACCGTCGAAGCGTTGAAGTGGCTCGCCCTGGCCTTGATGACCGGCGATCACGTCAACAAGTACCTGTTTAACGCGACGCTGCCGGTGCTGTTCGAGGCCGGCCGCGTGGCGCTCCCTCTTTTCGTGTTCGTCCTGGCCTACAACCTGGCCCGGCCGGGCACGCTCGAACGCGGCGTTTACGGCCGCACCATGTCACGCCTGGCGGTGTTCGGCGCGCTGGCCTCGGTGCCCTTCGTGGCCCTCGGCGGCCTGTACGCCGGTTGGTGGCCGCTCAACGTGATGTTCACGCTGCTGGTCGTCACGGCAACGGCCTACCTGGTCGAACGTGGCGGCAAGCTGCACCTGGCGGCCGCCGGCGTGGTGTTCCTGGTCGGCGGCAGCTCGGTCGAATATTGGTGGCCGGCCGTGGCCTTCGGCCTGGCGGTGTGGTCGTACACGCGGCGGCCGAGCTGGGCGGCCGCGGCGGTCGCGGTGCTGGCCTGCGCGGCCCTGTGGTTCATCAATCGCAACCTGTGGGCCTTGGCGGCCCTGCCGGTGCTCTTCCTGGCCTCGCGTGTGGACGTGCGCCTGCCGCGCCTGCGCTGGGCCTTCTACGCCTATTACCCGCTGCACCTGGCCGCGCTCTGGTTGATCCGCATCCCCATGAGCAAGGCCGGCTACCTGTTCTTCTGATTGGAGTCCTGCCCCATGCGAAAACCCGTTCTTCTGGCCCTCTCCCTGGCGTTCCTGGTCAGCGCGCAAAGCGCACTGGCCGCCGGCGACGCCGGCAACTTCGGCACGCCGATCAAGTCGGGCGTGTCGGTGTCCTTCCCCGACAGCAGCGCGACGTTCCAGCCGACGCCCGAGGCCCTGGAGCTGCTGGCCGACGCCAGGAATGCGGCAATCATCTACATCAGCGGGCGCACCAGCACGCTACGGCCTAGCGCGGCCGACGAGGCCCTTGCACTGCGCCGTGCCCTGTCGGCCAGGTCGTACCTGGTGGCGCGCGGCGTCTCGCCGCTCAAGATCATGGTGAACTTCGCATCGGCCGCCGACTTCGTGGCCGACAACTCGACGGCCGAGGGCCGGCGCGAGAACCAGCGCGTGGACATTGAGGTGGTCTACATCCCCACCTACTGAGCGATCCGGCATCGCCATTTTTGGCGGTGCTGCAGGTCGCTCCAGCAGCTCGGCATCGTCGTCTCTGACGATGCAGGCCCGGCCGGCTTCCCTTGACAGCATCGCCATTTCTGACGATGCTGGCCAAGTCCCCGATTTACTCCAGGAAGAAGGCCATGAGATACCCCGGCGGCAAGGGCGGTGCCGGCGTCTACCAGACGATCATCAACAACATCCCGCCTCACGACACGTACATCGAAACGCACCTGGGCGGCGGGAACATCCTGGAGCGCAAGCGCCCGGCTGCGCGTAGCATCGGGATCGACATTGACCGCGAGGTGATCCAGGCGTGGCAGCAGCGCGAAATGCCCGGCCTGGAGCTGCATTGCGGCGACTCGGTGGCCTGGCTGGAAGGCCACGCCTTCACCGGCCGCGAGTTCGTCTATGTCGATCCGCCCTATGTGATGGACAGCCGGCGCGGCGGCAAGCTGTACCGGCACGAGTACGACGACGCCGACCACGTGCGGCTGCTCGACGTGTTGGCCGGCCTGCCCTGTGCTGTGATGGTGTCGGGCTACGACTCTCCGATCTACGACAGCTCGCCCCTGGCGACCTGGCGCACCATCGAGTTCAACGCGATGACGCGCGGCGGCATCGCCATTGAACGGCTCTGGATGAACTACCCGGAGCCGGACGCCCTGCACGATCTGCGCTACCTGGGCAGCAACTTCCGCGAGCGCGAGCGCATCAAGCGGAAGAAAGCCCGCTGGCAAGCGAAGCTCGCCAAGCTCGACCCGCTGGAGCGGGCCGCCATCATGGAATGCCTGCGCGAGCTGGAAGCTGCCGAGTAGGTGTCAACCAAAACGGCCAATTATTCGGTAGATCGCCGCTCGGTCGATCTACAAAATGGACGAAACAGGAGATTGACTATGACCTTCATCGCACCCCCTCAATTTTGGGAAGAGCGTCGCGCCCAGCTCGGCACAAAACCGGATCGTGAATTAGCCGCGTTGTGGGGCGTTCCCATTGCTCAAGTTAAAAAGCATCGTGAGCGACACGGCATCGCAGCCTGTAAACCTACCTATGCGATAGCTCCGGCAACCTGGACAGCAGAGCAAGACGCCATGCTGGGAAGCATGCCCGATACCGAAACAGCAGCCGCGCTCGGAAACATCGACCCGCAGGCCGTCAAGGCCCGTAGAAAAGAGCTTGGCATCCCATCGTTCGCGGATCAGGTTAGCGCCAGAAAACAGGAAAAAGAAGATCGCGCGTTTGAGAACATGCAATGGCCGCCTGAGCTACTGGCAGAGCTTGGAAAGCGGTTCGACCACTATCTTGCCGACCGCTTTGGAATCCCGGAATGGATGGTGCGCCGAAAACGCGCGGCTCTAGGCATCAGCGAGGAACCGTTTTCGCACTTGTATGAGACTGCTCCTGGCTCATCGCCCACACCCGCTTGACCTGGCTTTCGCTGCATCCGGCCAGCCTGGCCGTCTCCGGGATGCTGTGGCCTGCCGTGCGCAGGGCCACGATCCGATCATGCACCTTCGTGTTCGGCTTGCGGCCGGTGAAGCGGCCGGCGCTCTTCGCCAGCTCGACTCCCTGCCGCCGCCGCCCGCTTTTCGATCATGGCCCCGGTGCAGGCCGCCTATGACGCCTACCAGGCCACGGCAAGCCGGACGCAGAACACGATGGACAGCATCGAGGCCGAGCTACGCGAACCCGTGACGGCCGAACGCCGCGAGCTGCTGGCGGTGTCGCTTGCAGTAGCCCGCGCCCGCGAGGCGGCCGCGCTGGGCAAGCTACAGGCGGAATCGGCCCTTGCGCAGTTGAAGATGGCCGACTTCAACGCCACCAGGTAAGGCACAACCAGTAATGAAAAGGGCGGCCAGTTGGCCGCCCTTTTCACGTCCGGGCCTGCATCGTCAGGAATGGCGATGAGATCCACCGCGGCGGCCGCCATCGCCGGAAATGGCGATGCTGGCCAGCTCCTCGCCTTCCAAGGTTTCGCAGGCTGGCCACTCGCGGCCAACGGCTGGCGCATCGACCCATTCCCGTTCTTCGGGCGGTAGCGGCTGCGAATAGTCGGATTCGGCCAGCAGCTCATCGAGCGTGTAGCGCGCGCGGCTCATCGGCGGGCCTCATCGAGCCAGGCCAGCGTTTCAGCTTCGCGGGCGGCCACGCGGGCCACCAGCTCGCGCACCAGGGCGGCCAGGCTCATGCCGTGCGCTGCCGCGACGGCGGCAGCTTCGGCTTTCACGTCAGCAGGAACGGCGGCGCTGATGGTGGCGACCTGGTTCATACGGCCAAATCCAGCGGCAAATCGGAAATGTCTTTCAGGCGCTTGCCATCGACCATCACGGCCAGCATGTCGGCCGCGTCTGTCATGCCCAAGGCTTCTACCGTGGCTTGCAGCTCATACAGGGCAAAGTGATAAACGCAATCAATGTCCCCGGTTCCCAGGGCGATAGAAGCAAGGCGGCTTGGTGTCGGTTCGGCCGTGACGACCACCACATGAGGCAGGCGGCCCTTGCGGTTGCGCACCAGGTTCAACGCTTCGGAACGGGCGTTCTGCGCCCGGTCGCTGCGAATCGTCCATTTGCATGAAATGCTGGCGTGCAGCAGCGGCAGGCCGCCGTTTTTCTTGCGCAGGCTGGCAAGCGTGGTCACGTTGTCATCGACCAAGAACGCGGGCGCATTGATGGCGCTGTCGTCCTCGGTGTCGCGCACCACCACAATATCCGGCGTGATGGTGTAGTCGCTGCCCAGGGCGGCCGCCAGTTCGGCATCGGCCTTGGCGGCCCGGTCGAGCGCGACCAGATGCGCGTATTGCTCATAACGGGCAATTTCCAGGCGGTTGCGCCCGGAGACTTGATGCACATCCCAGGTTCCGGGGCGAAGGTGGCCGAGCTTTAGGAAGGTTTCACGCACGAAGGCCGCGCAGGTGCCTTCAAACTGGTTGCCCGAAGTCTGGCCCGCGATGCGCTCGCCAATGGTTTCGGCCTTGAGCAGATCGGCAATGCCCTTGGCAATCGCCTTGCTTGTGGTGTTGCTGCTGTCGGCGTTGCTCACCACTCCCGCGCTGTTGATGGTCAGCGTTGTTTGCAGCAGCGAAGCATGGAACGCCTTGCGGGCTTCGAGGAAATCGGCCTCTGCACTCATCACGCCACCTTGTAGATGCGCTGGACGGACAGAGCGGCGAAGATTTGCCGGGCCACGGCGGCGGCCACTGGTGGCGGGAAGGCGTTGCCGATCTGGCGATAGGCGGCTGTCTTGCGGCCGGAGAATTGCCAATCATCGGGGAAGCCTTGAATGCGGGCCGTCATGCGCGGCGTCAGGCGCGGCATACCCACAAAGTCGCGGGGCGGTGCATCGTCCCACAGGCCCATGCCATCGACGCCTAGCGCGGCCCAGGCACGTTTTGCGCGGGTCGGCCCAAGGTCAGGCCCGCCATGTTTTTTGGAGCCGCCAACCAGCGTAGGTGCAATGGCATTTGCTTGTTCTCGCCAGCGGTCAGCGCCGCGCCAGCCATTCGCGGCCATGAGATCGTGCAGCAGCTCGCCCACGGTCGGCGGGTTGTTTGGCAGCGGTTCCGGCCAGGAGAAGCCGCTAGCCAGGTCTTTGCGGATGCCGACGAACACCACGCGCGGGCGCAGTTGTGACACGCCGTAATCCGAGGCGTTGAACAGCCGCCAGCCGGGCACATAGCCCAATTTCTTGAGCTGCTTTTCTACCTTGTTCCGGTAGTCGTCAAAGACGGCATCGAGCAGGCCACGCACGTTTTCCAGCATCACGGCTTGCGGGCGGCACTCATCGACCAGGCGGATAGCTTCGGGGAACAAGTCGCGCTCATCCTTCGCACCGAGCTGCTTTCCTGCCTTGGAGAACGGCGGGCATGGCACGCCACCGGCTACCAGGTCGATGCCTTGATAGGGGCGGCCATCGAAGCGGCGCAAATCGTCCTCAATGACGTTCCAGGCGGGACGGTTCAGCCGCAGCGTGGCGCAAGCGGCCGGTTCCAGTTCGACCAGGGCCGCATGATCGAAGCCAGCCATTTCCAGGCCGAGCGCCTGGCCCCCTGCCCCTGCGCACATTTCCAAAGAATTGAATTGGCTCATATCGCTTTTCTCTTGGTTGATTGACGTGGCTTTCTGGCTGCCGGTGCCGCGAACATATCCGGTTGTAAGCCGCCTTGGTGCCTGTCGGCGAACGCCTGCATGAACTCGCGCAGCACTTCCGACGCCTTCCGGTTTTCAGCCAGACAGGCCCCTTGGAACGCCTCTCGGAGTTCCTTTTCAACACGGATACGGAGGCCAACGTCTTTGCTCGACATAAGGCGACAGTATCGCATGGATACACAATTGTGTATCCAAAAAATCGCTATCACGTCGCATAAATCCTAAGTTTTGCGACACGCCATGCCCTTGTCATTTTCAGAAGACGACTGCACCAGACAACGCGGTTTGAAGGCTGTTGTGCAGTCGTCTATTGAACGAACAGTATCAGGAGTCCGCTGCACGAATGATGACCTCAAGCCGGTTCTGGTCGCGCTGGCGACCGATCAGCCCCTGGATGTGCGATACCGCGACCACGATCTTTCCGGCGATTGGGCGGGCTACCGCGAATGCCACATCAAGCCCGACCTGCTGCTGATCTACCGCAAGTCCGACGCCGACACCCTGCGACTGGCGCGGCTTGGCTCCCATAGCGAGCTGTTCGGCTGATGCCAGTCGCCTTGTCCGCCAAACGATCATTAGGCGGCCAAACCGGACACCTGTCCGAAAACATCTTGCGCAACGGGATGACGGACAATAAGATAGGCGGACGGTATAACGGACAAATGGGCGGAAATGGCACTCATCGGCTATGCGCGGGTATCGACGGCGGAACAGGACACCGCCTTGCAGACGGATGCGCTGCGCAATGCAGGCTGCGAACGGGTTTTCGAGGACACGGCATCCGGGGCCAAGGCAGACCGGCCCGGCTTGGCCGATGCGCTGGCTTATCTGCGCGATGGCGATGTGCTGGTCGTCTGGCGGCTGGATCGGCTTGGCCGCTCCCTGCCGCACCTGATTGAGACGGTCGGCAAGCTGGAAGCACGGGGCGTCGGCTTCCGCTCGTTGACTGAAAACATCGACACCACCACGCCGGGCGGACGGCTCATCTTCCATGTGTTCGGTGCGCTGGGCCAGTTCGAGCGCGACCTGATCCGCGAGCGCACCAAGGCCGGGTTGACCGCTGCCGCCGCACGCGGGCGCAAAGGCGGACGCAAGCCGGTTGTCACTGCCGACAAGTTGCAACGAGCGCGGGAGCTTGTCGCCAACGGCTTGAATGTCCGCGAGGCCGCCGCACGCCTCAAGGTAGGAAAAACCGCTCTCTACGCTGCCTTGCAGGCGGCCAGTTCTGGCAGTGCAGCCGACTCCTGATATTTCGTGCAGTCGCCTTCTGAAAACGACAAAAACGTACCTTTTAATTACCGTTGAATCCGGTAAAATTTGCCCTTTCTGGACAAATAACTACCGTGAGGCCCTTATGAGCGAGCATCGCCCGATCTACGGCGCGAATACAGCCGTTTTGAGCGACTTTCCCGAGCCGGTGAGGGCAACCCTTCACCTGATCGAAAAAAACCCGTCTAACGAGGCCGCGCTGATCCTGCTCCAGTGCGCCGCTTCCGCCGCGCACCCGGACTACCTTTTCAGTCTGGCCATGCTCAGTGCCCTCCCCATCGAGTACAAGGAGGCCGCCCTGGAGCTGATCGAGCACAGCCTGACCAGCGGTTTCACCGTGGACGAGCAAAGCGCACTGCTGCGCTTTGTTGAGCCATTCATGGCCACCGCGCTGCGCGCTCCGCGCGGCCGCTGACGCGCCGGCCCATCATGGCGCTCGACATCTTCGCGCTGCTGACTTCGGACGGCGATCACGCCCAGGCCGACCACATGTTCACCGGCAAAGCCGGCGACATGCTGGCCGTGGCCGACGTGCTCGATGCCGTGCATTGCGCGAATCGCCGGCTGCGCGCCGTTCCGGCGCTGGCCAGCCGATTCCGCAATGGCGCTGCCTACCCCATCCCCTGCGTGCGACTGACCAAAGCCGAGTGTCGCGTCCTAGTGGACGCGATCACCGACTTTGGCCAATCCATGCCCAAGACCACCAAAGCCCGCAAACTCGCTGACCTGCTGGCCAGCTCCGTTTGCGTCTACTGACCGGAGCCGTTCATGGACGACAAAACCGCCGACCGAGTGATGTCCGCATCCCTCGACTATTTCAGCCGCAGCACCTTCTTTGCCCTCCTGGTGCTTGTCGCCGGCTGGGGCCTTGGCTGGTTGCTGGGCTTCGCTCTCGCTCGCAGCATCCAGTCCAAGACCGGCGCGGCATTCTGCCGCCGCCTGTGCCCGATTGTGGGCGTCCTGGCCGCTTTCCCTCTCGCCTACAAACTCATGTTCTCCGCGTGAATCTGCCGTGCCTCGTTACTTCGCTTACTTGCGAGTCTCACGCGACTCGCAAGACGTGGCGAACCAGCGGCTTGGCCTGCTGGATTTCGCCAACTCGCGCGGCTACGCCCCGCTCGTTGTCGTTGAAGAAACGGCAAGTCGCACCGTTCCCTGGCGGGAACGCGCTCTAGGCTCGCTCCTGCTGGAGCAGAGCCAGCGCGGCGACCTGATTCTGACCTCAGAATTCACCCGCCTGGGTGGATCGCCCGGCCAAGTCTTTTCGATCCTGGAGACTGCCGCCGAGCGCGGCGTCACCATCATCATCACGAAGAACGGCACCGTCATGGACGGTAGCCTGAATGCCCAAATTCAGGCCGCCGCTTTCGCTATGGCGTCCATGATCGAGGTGGAATTCACCCGCGCGCGCACCCGTGAAGGCTTGCAGCGTGCTCGCCTTGAGGGCCGCATCGGCGGCCGGCGCAAAGGCAGCACCGGCCGCCTCAAGCTCGACCCTCAACGCGACAAAGTAGGGGAGCTGCACGCCCTTGGTTTGACAACGCCGAAGCTCGCCAAATACTTCGGCGTCACCGAGAAAACCATGCGCAAGTTCCTTGCGCGGCACTTCCCCAAAAAAGCACCGGATTGACACCGCCGGCCCTTCGGCCCGGCCGTGCCAATCCGGTTTCCCCGGCTTCGCTTCTTCCCGGCCTCTCGTTCCCGCTTCGCAGGAACTCGGGCCGGAAATCGCTCCGCTTGCCTTGGCTCGATGGTGGCCAGCCTTCGGCCGACCACCATCCTTGCCCTATTGCCGCCATCGCCGGTTTTTGCCGCTTCGCTGCAACCGGCGCCGGCCGCGAAATGCGCGGCCTGGCTTCCGGCTGCCGATAGCCTCTCCGCTACCGCTTCTAGGCTCTCCGCTGCTAGCCCCGTAGGCCGCCACCCTAGCAAACTTGCTTCGTGTCGCCGGGCCGTCGCGGTTCCCGCTGCCGCCATTCGGCGGCCGTCCCGGCCCGTCCGCTTTGCGGCCGGTAATGCGCAACTTTCGCACGCGAAAGTCAGGGAGGCGCTGGGCGGCTTCCCTTGCTTTGCTGCGGTTCGCCTTGCGCCTACTCCCCGCTTTCCGGCCTGCTGTTTCGTTCCGCGCTTGTGCCGCGTCACGCAGGGCCGGAAAGTGCGAAAGGCGAAGACGACTTCCTTCGTTCGCCGCCTTCGCCTTTCCTTGTCACGCAACCGCGCCCCTTCCGTGGCGTCTGTCGGTTGCCCTCGATTTCTGAATGGCTCCGCTACAGCGTACCCCATTCCCGTTCGTGATCGTCTGTTGAAATGCGCTCCAGGATGCGGCCGCATCCTTCCGCGTCGTTGTCGTAAAACCCCACGTCGATGCCGTAGGGGTTAGTGAGCCAGATTTCAGCACCGTCCGCATTGATCGCCCAGCCGTCGATTTCCGCGCGGCCGTGTGTTTTCAGGCGCTGGTGCAGCTCCTGGCTTCCGATGTTTGGCTGCATCTTCTTCACCGTCCTTTGCTGGGCGAATCGTCCCGCTTTGCGGGCCGACCGGGCTGCTCCAGGTTCGCGCATTCGCGCTCATCCCCGCTTTGCGGGGACTGCTGCGCAGCCTTGCACATCCCTTTCGCTTGCGCCCTCCGGGCGCTAGGCCGTGCGCCTATCAACCAGCGCGTTTCCCACAAGCTCAACAGGCCCTCGCGCTGATCCGCTTTCCCACAAGAGGTTTCTTGTGGAAAAGCGGGCGCGACCGTTGCCTCTTGCGATATTGAGGTATCGCGGGCAACGGCTACGGAGCCTGTTGATTTGTGGAAAACGCTCATCCGCTGCCTGCACCGTCCTGCCCTCGGATGCGTCAAAAACCAACCCCACCCGTTTCGTCTCCCCGTGAGGGGAGCCGACCAAAGGCACGCCTCTGGACTCCGGGCCATCTCTCCTACAAACGCCGCGTTTCCCACAAGCTCCACAGGCCCTCGCGCTTTTCCGGTTTCCCACAAGAAGTCTCTTGTGGAAAACCGGGCGCGACCCTCTCCCTTTGGGATATTTGGGTATCCCCGGTCGAGGGCACCGGGGCCTGTGGATTTGTGGAAAACGCTCACTGGCTGGCCTCGGCCGTCGCTGCACCATCCGGCGCAGTTTGAACAGGCTTCGCCGGCTCTGCCGGCTTCGCTGCATCAACGACCAGAAGCGCCTTGATCTTTGGCATCGCCTCGCGCCAAAGATCAGATGGAACCGCATCAAGCCGTTCCGTCTTGATGAGTTCCATCACGGCCTTCTGATTCCTCTCGCGCTCCTTGCGCTGCTGCTCCCGCTGTCGTTCCTCCAGCTTCCGCAGCTTTTCGCGCTGGGCTGCGATTTCTTCATCCAGCGTCTTGGCCTTGCGGCCTGACTTCGGATTCGTCGTTTCACTACTCATGGCTCTTACCTCGCAATGTGGGTTCTAGTGGAAAACCTGCCTGATCTGGCGGGACGTGCTGCGTCCCTGATCGGCTGCATTTTACCAAATGCCCGGTTTTCTTCCACTAGGGCCTGGGAGAGAGAACGGCACCGTTCTTCCAGCTCGCAGGGCAAGCCCCGCGCCCCGGAAGAACGGTCACACACCACGCAACATAGTTGGCGGTGCTAAAAGCCGCGCTGTGGCGCGCCTTTTAGCGTGGCGACACCGAAAAGACAACGCGGCGACACCGAAAATGCTATAATTGTCTAAACCCTTATGGAGTAAAGGAAAATGCCGAGAGCGAAAGGAACAGGGAAAGGCCCCACCGAGCGGTTCAACATCCGGCTCGATGAGGACACGGCGGGGTTCTACCGAACCAAGGCCAACGAGCACGGAATCAGCATTTCCGAGTTTTTGCGCCAAACGCTGGTGCAGGGCGTAATCGCGGAAAACGTGCAAGACATCGAGCAGCGCCTGCGCCGCCTTCTCGATGAAATCCGCACTGGCGGGCAAGGTGGCGGCAAGGTCGAGATTCCCGACGAGTTGCTGCTTTCGGTCTTCACCGCCGAGAACATGCTGGCCGCGATTGTTGAGGCCAAGGATGTGCAGCAATTGTACGAAGCGCAGAACAAGGCGAAGGCCAAGCTCAAGCGACTGAAAGGAGGCTGAAATGGCAAAGAGAGAGGAAAAGGGGAGTGCGGGCAGCTTCTCCCGTGGGGCCGAGTTGTGGATGCACCAAGCCCGGCTGTTCGTGGTGGCGATCTGGACGGTCGTGCTGATTTCCATCCTGGCCGGCTTGGGCGTGACTACCGCCTACTTCTGGAATGCGACGACGGCGGACGAAAAGTACGCGCTGGAGCGGAACGTCCTGGCGCACACGCGGGATGCGCTCTACATGACGGCCGGAAAGATGGAGCTGAACGTCAACGGCGAGCTGCGCAAGATGGAGGTGTCGGAGGTTGCTTTGCTGACCGACGACATGGCCGAGGATGCTTGGCGAAAGCTGCGCAACGGCGGCATGTTCGGTTTGCTGACTTCCATCGGTGTGGTGTTTCTGATCTCTTTGTACTGGTGGGGCTACGGCCGCGAAAGGATGCAGGACAACCAACTGCGCGGGGCCAAACTGGTGGAAGGAAAAGAGCTTGCGCGCCTGATCCGACACCGCGACGAGGCAAGCCCTTATGAGATTGCAGGCGTGCCCATGCGCGTGAAGTCGGAGACGCTGCACACGCTGTTTGCCGGCGCACAGGGTACGGGTAAGTCACAGCAGTTTTTCGCACTCATGAAGCAGGTGCGGGCGCGTGGCAAGCGGATGATCGTGTATGACCCGACCGGCGAGTTCACCCAAGCGTTCTACCGTGAAGGCAAAGACATCCTGATGAATCCGCTGGACTCCAGAAGCCCGAACTGGAACATCTGGAACGAAATCGCCAAGGACTACCACTTCGACAACATGGCGAACGGCCTGATCCCCGATCCGGCCGAGTCCGATCCATTTTGGGCACTTGCTGGCCGGATGGTGCTCAAGGACGTGATCGCAGTATTGGGGCGCGAGGGCCGCCGCACGAACCGCGACCTCTACAACGCTATTGCCAAGAGCAACCTGGACGCCATGCACGCATTGTTGCAGGGAACGGCAGGGGCGACCTATGTTGACCCAACGACCGAGCGCACGGGGATGTCGCTCAAGATGACGGTTCAGAACCAGCTCGAAGCCTTCCGGTTTTTGCCAGATGAAGGTGAATCGTTCTCCATCCGCAAGTGGGTGCATGAGGAAGGCGATTCATGGATGTTCATCACAGCACGGGAGGCGATGCGCGAGGCATTGAAGCCCGTTTTGTCGTTGTGGATCGACACGGCAATCAAGGCCGTACTCGACCTGGAGCCGATCCACCGCGAGCGGCTTTGGTTTTGCATTGACGAGCTGCCGACGCTCCAGAAACTGGACATCCTGAAGCTGGCTCTGACGAATACCAGAAAGTACGGTTTGTGCATGGTGCTGGGCGTGCAAGACTTCAGCCAGCTTTACGAAATCTACGGGCACGATCTGGCCAAGACGATCATTTCCGGGTGCCAGACGAAGCTGCTGCTGCGTGTAACGGATGGGGCTGCGGCGAAGCTGTTGGCCGAATTGATGGGGCAGGCCGAGGTAGATGAAAAGGATGAAACCTTGAGCTACGGCCTCAGTTCGCAGCGTGACGGAGTGAGCGTTATGGCGCGCCGACAGATGCGCGACCTTGTACTGACATCGGAGATTTTGACGTTGCCCGACATGACCGGCTACCTGCTGGTTCCGGGCGACTATCCCATTGCCCGTGTCAAGTACGGCTACGTTCCGACCGAGAAACAAGCCAACGGTTTCATCGAGCGCGACGGCTTTGCGATCAGCTTCAAACCGACCACGGCCGCCGCCGCGCCGGCACCCGCTCAGGCGACCGCCGAAGTTCATCAGCAACCCGCACCGGAGCAAGGCGACATGCTGGATGATGACGATATGGACGCTCCGGCTACGGTGGAGGTTATGCGCAACGAAAACGGTGATGTGATCGACAAGGCGACCGGCGAAATCATCAAGCCGGCCGAGAAGGTTTCGCGCGCGAAAGACGATGCAGATGCGAAATCAGCCGGCCAAGGTAAGAAACCCAACCCGCTGGCGGATGCGCTATAGGAGGATACCGAATGACAACTCAGAGACGGGCATTTCTACAATCCGTCGCGGCCGCCTGCTGGGCGGCTTTTTGCGTTTCCGTGCAGGCCGAGCCGGACTTGCTGCAACCTGATGAAGCCTTCCGCGTGTCGGCTCGCCGGGTGGATGCGCGAGTGGTGGAGTTGGAGTACATCATCGCGCCGGGCTATCACCTGTACCGCGACCGTTTCAGCTTCAAAACGGACAACCCGGCCGTGACGGTGGTAGGCGTTGAGCTGCCGCCACCGCTTGAAAAGTTCGACAAGGCGATGGGTCAGAACATGCGCTACTACACCGAACGGGTGGCGGTGCGCGTGCGTTTGGCTGGGGCCAATCAGACCGTCAAACTCGTGGCCACGGCGCAGGGCTGCGCGGCGATTGTGGGGGTGTGTTATGCGCCGATCACCAAGGCTTTCAGCGTGCCGGCAATGGGAGGAAAACAGGGATGATTAGCATGAACAACGTAGGCAGCGCCGGGCAGGCACTGCACTACTTTTCCGCTGATAACTACTACACCCAGGACGAGGGCTTGGAGCATTCCGAGTGGTTCGGCAAGGGGGCCGAGCACCTTGGGCTTTCCGGCAAGATCGACCGTCAAGCCTTCTTCGAGGTGTTGAACGGGAAGGTAGAAGGTCAGGAGCTGGGCAAGTGGGTCAAGAACGAGGAAACCGGCGAGAAGGAACGTGAGCACCGGCCGGGCACCGACATGACGTTTTCCGCGCCCAAGAGCGTTTCGCTCATGGCCGAGGTGTACGGCAAGCGGGACGTGCGGGAAGCGCATGAGGCAGCAGTTAAAAAGGCACTCAGCCACATAGAAACCGAGCTGGCCAGGACGCGGCAAACCGTGGACGGGAAGACCGAAGCGGTGCAGACCGGCAACGTAACCGTGGCCATGTTCCGGCACAACACAAGCCGCGACCTCGACCCGCAGACGCATACGCACGCCGTCATCATGAACGCCACCAAGCGGGAGGATGGGCAGTGGCGCTCCCTGACCAATGAGGAAATCTACAACGCGCAGCGCGTCATCGGGGCCATCTACACGTCCGAGCTGGCCGACCGGCTCCAGGCGCTGGGCTACGACATTCGCCGCACCGACGAGAAGGGCAACTTCGAGATTGCCGGCATCACCCGCGAGCAGATCGAGCACTTCAGCCAGCGCCGGGCCGAAATAGAGGCGGCGCTGAAAGCCAAGGGCGTGAACATCGACGACGCCAGCGCGCAGCAGAAGGAAGACGCCACGCTGAAGACCAGAGCGCGCAAGGTGGACGTGGATCATGAAGCCTTGATCGGGAGCTGGAAGGAGCGGGCCAAAGACATCGGGATCGACTTCGACGCCATCCAGGCGAAGGCCGACGCGCAGCGCGCGCAGGGCGGCGTGGTGCGCGCCGACAAGCTCACCGGCCGGGAGGCGATGTCCTTTGCAGCGGCGCACCTGATCGAGCGCGAGGCCGTGGTATCAAAGAACGACCTCATGGCGGCGGCCATCGAGCACGGGGCAGGGCGCGTGTCAGCATCGGAAGTGAAGCGTGCCTTCGACAAGCTGGAGAAGGACGGCGATCTGGTGGCCTTGCCTGACGGCAACTACACGACCAAGAAGATGCTGGGCAGCGAAATGTGGGCGCTCGACCAAGTGCGCGCGCAGAAGGGCCAGACGCCGAAGATGATGGAGCCGGAAGCGGTGGCGGCGCGGATCGCGCAGGCCGAGGGCAGGCAGGGCTTCAAATACAGCGAAGGCCAGAAAGAGGCCATAAGCAAGGTACTGACCACTGAAGATCGTTACGTGGCGGTGCAGGGCCTTGCCGGGACGGGTAAGACCACCATGCTCAAAGGCGTGCGCGAAATGGCGCAGGAGCAGGGCTACACGGTGCGCGGCATGGCTCCGACCGGCGCGGCCAGCAAGGTGCTGGCCAGGGAAACAGGTATTGCTACCGATACCGTCTCGATGTTCCAGATCAAGGAGCGGCAGCTACAGAAGGACATCGAGTTTGCCAAGCAGTACGCACCCGACTTCCAGCGCAAGGCGGAAGTCTGGATCGTGGATGAATCGTCCTTCCTGTCGCAGCGTCAGAAGGCCCAGCTCGACCACATGGCCGAAAAGGCCGGGGCCAAGGTGGTGTACCTGGGCGACACGCTCCAGTTGCAGGGCGTGGAGGCCGGCAAGCCCTTCGAGCTGGCCCAGCGGGACGGCATGGAAACCGCCTACATGACGGAAATCAACCGCCAGAAGACCGCCGACCTGAAGCAAGCCGTGGACATCATCACCGGCCGCGACAACCTTGGGGAAGGTCAGCGGCTCACCCAAGTGGAGCTGGCCAACAACGCACGGGCCTTCGAGTACATGGACAAGGCGGGAATGATTCGGGAAATCCCCGAGAAGTCCGAGGACGACAAGGGCCGCCTGGTGGCGGCCGTGGTGCAGGACATCTTGAAGCTCGACAAGGCCGAGCGGGAGCGCACCATCGTCATTACCGCCTATAACGAAGACAGGCGGGCCATCAATGCCGGCGTGCGCGAGGGGCTGAAGGAACAGGGAGAGCTGTCGCGCTCCGAGGACACGCGGGAAATCTACACCTCGAAGGGCTGGACGCGGGCCATGCAGAAGGAAGCGCAATACTACAAGGCCGGCGACGTGGTGCGCTTCGGGAGGGACTACCAGCAGATCGACGCCAAGAAGGGCGAATACATGCGCGTTTCGGCCGTGGATGCACCCAACGGCACCGTGGTGCTCCAGAAGGAAGACGGCTCTGTGATCGCGTGGCAGCCGAAGAAGCACAACAAGATCGAGGTGTACGACCGAGACACCCGCGAGCTGGCCAAGGGCGACCTGATCCGTATCACCCGCAACGAGGGCGAGTTCAAGAACGGCGAAGTGGCGCGCGTCACGGCTGTGGCCGGGGACAAGGTGACGCTGGAGCTGAAGCAGGGCAAAGACGTGTCACTGCACCAAGTGGATCTGTCGCGCAACAAGCATTGGGATCATGCCTACGCGCAGACGGTTCACGCCTCCCAGGGCGCGACTCAGCACCGGGCCATCTTCCACATCCGCGCGCCTCAGACCGAGAGCGAGAAGAAGCAGGAGCGGGCGCTGGAGAACATGGCCAAGGTTTTCGGGGATCGGAGCTTCTATGTCGGGGCCACGCGCGCCTCGCATGAGCTGCGCATCTACACCAACGACAAGGCGGTGGCGGCCAAGGCGGTGGCGGCCAAGCAGGACAAGACCAGCGCCGTGGAAACGCTCCGGCAGCACGAACGGGCCACGGCAATCACCGCCGACAAGGTGGGAGAACGCCCGGTGTCGCCGCAGCGAAACGGTGACGTTCAACGGTAATCCCTATAAAATGTCAACTTACGCGCGCTGGCCTTAACCAACTTTCGCGCGCGAAAGTTGGCGGCTGGTTCTGCCTTTCGCCAGTAGGCAAGTCGGCTTAGACTTGTGTGATGAACCTTTGACTATGCTAAAGAACAAGCCATGACCGACCCAAAGGACGCCGAGATGTCGGCCGATGGGCAGGGAGCTAAACGCCGTAGAACTCGCAATTATGGCGACCGCCGAACGGTATCCCTGCGGATGGACCCCGAGCTGCACGAGCGCATGATGGACTTGTGCGACGACCTGAAAATACCCGCCAACACCTATATTTCGGGACTCATCGAAACCGACCTGAAGAAACGGAAAAAGTGACCGCGCCATAGCCGCCTCGCCCTGTTTGCCGGGGTGCCGGGAACCCGAATATCATGTGAGGTTCTTCGGTGGATTCAGGGAGAGGCGCGCGTGTCTATTATTTCAACAATCAACTGGAAACGTCTGGCTTCTGTTTTTGTGCCGGGCGTGCTGATCGCAGCCATCAGCATTTATGTGCTGGGCTTTCGTGCCCCGCCTTCCCCTGATCTTAGGGTTCTGCCCGGTAAAGCACTGGCCGCCTACGACGACTTCTACCCGATTCGCGCCGATGATGGCGGTGCGCTCTACCTGGATCGAGAGCTGTTCGTGAAGGCGGTTAACTACCTGTCCGAACATCCTTCGCCGCGCGCAGTGGCCGATCTGATCTACCTGGGCAACTCCAACAACGTGACCCTGTTGTTGGATGGGCCGACCAAGGCCAAGTACCTCATGCTGACACAGCGGCCCGACTATGCGGCGCTGGCAGAGGTAGATCGGGAAAAGGATCGCATCTTCCAGTCCTACGCGGACATCGTGAACGGCATTGGCCAGACATTTGCAGGTACGCCTGTAGAAATCGTCTTGCACGACACGCGCAACCCGCTGCGCTCGATTGTGGCTCTACAGAACCCAATTTCCGGCCGCAGGCTGGGTGACACAAACACCAACTTTGGCATTCAGCTCATCAAGAACTATAGCTACGGCGAAGGGCAGGGCCAGGGGCGCGGCGCGTCGTTTGTAAGCTATGACATTAACTTGAAAGACGGCAGGGCCGTGAAGTCCACCACGATCCCGATTTTCCATGACGTTTATGGTTTGATCGGGTTTATTTGCATCAATATCGACATATCCAAAATGGACAAGAAACACCCGGAATATGTCGAACATTTTGTAGATGCGTTCAAGGCGACCATTGCCAATGACGCTATCACTGAAATGATCCAGAACAGCAAACGTAAGAACTGATTTTTCAACCCTCTCTGCAAAGGAAATGACTATGGACGCTGGAGCCATTCAAGAGCACTTGGAACTGCTGCAATTCGATCTGGCGCGGCCGCTGCTGGTAATGAAGGCCCCCAAGGGGATTCTCGGTTGCGGGTATATCAATGTCGAAACCTGCAACAAAACCGGCGAGGTTTGCGCAATCGTGACCGGGGTGAATACCTTTGACGACATGCGCAAGGCCAAGGTGGTGGCCACCTCGAACAAAGCGGTTGAGCTGGGTATCCAAGTGGGCGAGTCTGGCCAAGACGCACTGAACAAGATGCGGTGATTTAGACCGTGCCGCCTGGAGAGTGGAGCGAGGGCATCCAAGTGGAAGTCATCTTCTATACGAGCTGCGCTTTCTTGCTGACCGTCTTTTTGGTCAGCATGGTGCTGGCTGTGCGCGGCAACCAGGCGGCCAAGTATTTCCTTTGGGTATGGGCGGCGCTGATGATCCTGGCGCTGCCGCTCATGAACCGGGCCAACATGATTTCCCACATCGCCGCTGGCCTGATGCTTGTGTTTTTTCTCTACGTGCTCTACATCACCGTCCGCTACGGGATGGAGCGCGTGGACGTTTCTCACGAAGAAACCCGCCGTGTCCTGGCTGAATCGAACCGGCGCATTGACGAGGAACGGCGCACCCTCGCACGCCGTCTGCACGACGAGGTGAATCCCCAGCTCCTGCTCACGCGCAACGTGCTGAAGCAGCTTGAGCCGCTGGTGGCTGGGAATACGCGGGCGGCCGAGCTGTTGGGCAACGCCTCGGGGATGCTCAACGACGCCTACGCCGAAATGCGGGACATCATCAAGAACACGCGGATCGAGGTTATCGACTCCATCGGCTTCACGGCCGCCCTGGAGTCGCTGGTGGCCCACTACACGAATATTTCCGAGAAACCGGCCATCACGCTGGAGCACAACCTACCGAAGCGGCCGGCGCTGCCAGAGACATCCGCAGTCAGTGCCTACAAGATCATCCGGGAAGCGATTTTCAACGCCATCAAACACTCCAAAGCCGACCAAGTTCACGTCAGCATCCACCACAACAAGGCGATGGATACTTACAAGGTCGAAATCACAGACGACGGCGTAGGCATGAAAGCTACCGCCCGGAATGGAGAGCACGCCGGAATCGGGTTGATCGACATGCGTGAGCGGGTGAGGGTGCTTGGCGGTGCGCTGAAAATACAGGCGGCCGATCCTGCCAACCAGAAGCGGCCGGGAACGAAACTCAGCTTTTCGTTTTCAGGGCAGTTGTCGTAATGCCGTGACGGATCGCCAGCTTGGTGATGTCCGCTTGGCTTTCAACGCCTAGCTTGGCTTTTACGCCCTTCATCAAGTGGCCGATGGTCTTGGTGGACAAGTCCATTGCGGTGGCAATTTCGGTCATAGATGCGCCATCGGCTGCAAGGCTGAAGGCCCGCATTTCGTTCTCATCCAGCAGCCGGTTCGGGTTCCGATCCTTGACGGCCGACCATGCGAGTAGGCGGGCAATCTCCGGGGAAAAGTATTCCTTGCCCTGGGCTACCGTGTTGATCGCCTCGTTGAGCACTTCCGTGCTTTCATCCTTGCGCACAAAGGCCAGCACGCCGAGCTTGTAGGAACGCTCGATGATGTATTGATCGTCAAACTGGCTAAAGACGATGATTTTGGCCGAGGGATCGCGGGCCAGCAGTTCCTCGCACACGTCCAGCCCGTTCTCGCCACAGCCTTTACTGTCAAAGCGCACGTCGATCACCAGGACATCCGGCTTGACCTCTAGGAAGCGGTCGATCAGCCCGTCCAGGCTGTAGGCCACCTCTACTACGTCGATCCCGTAGTCCTTCAATACATCGCGGAAACCGGCCACCAGCAGCCGGTGATCGTCCGCAAGAAATACTTTTATTCCCAAAACGTCACCTATTGGTTTGGGATCGTGTTGATCCCGAAGTTCGTTGGCCATGCAGGCAGGCGCTGCCGTGCTTGGCGGATTTAGCGGCCATGCAGATCAGCGGTGGGTGCAACACCCTCGCCGGCGAGGCAATAACCGAATTTTGACAGAAAAGCCGCATTCGATATACCGCGCCCGGCTGATCTAGCCATGATCTGCACCGTTCGGGGGACGGCATTATACGTGCCGTCTAACCGTTCGCTTCCGCTGACCAGAAGTTATTTTTCTGCTGCATGGTATCATTTGCCCCGCTGTCGGGGGCTTTTCATGCCTTTGGCAAGCGGAATTCGGCGGGTAAAGCGGGGCTGTCGGATGGGTGCCGCAAGACCGCATCCCAAGATGACAAACCTAGGCTAGATGCCTTGTCGCTCTAGGTTTTTTCTGTTATCGTGCTTTCACCGTGAAAGCAAGTTGACTGCTACAATAACGCAATGGGAAACGCCTCTATGTACTTCTCTGCACGCGCACTGATCGCGGCGGCATCGCTGATGCTGCCGCTTGCTGCTTCTGCAACGTGCTGGGATGAGGCTGGGCGCGGCTACGGGATCGACCCCCTGCTGTTGAAGGCGATTGCCTGGAAGGAATCGCGCGGGTGGACGGGGGCAGTCGGCCCGAAGCTGAAAGACGGCAACCGCGCGCTGGGCCTCATGCAGATCAACACGATCCACCTGCCGAACCTCGCTCGCTTCGGCATCCGCCGTGAACACCTGTTCGACGCTTGCACCTCGCAGAAGGTGGGGGCCTGGGTTCTGGCCGACTGCATCCAGCGTTTCGGCGCTACCTGGAAGTCCGTGGGCTGCTACTACGCCGGCCCGGCATCAACCAATGTGAGCGCCCAGGTCGAGTACGTCCGCGACGTGCAGCGGTTCTACGAGGGCTACCGCAGACAGCAAGCCCACCAAATTTCAACTTCACCGGCCCAAGTGGCCAGTTTCCAAGGGGATTGATATGGCGTTGCCAGCCAAACCGTTTCGCATTTCTATCGTCTTTGCGCTGGCTGCTGCTGGCGTCACTGCTGCCAATGCGCAGTCACTGAACCAGCCCAACCCCCTGGATCGTCTCTCCGACGTGGTGCAGTTCGGCGTCCCCCGCGACACCAAGTTTGTGTTCTGCGACGGGGAAGACTGCCCGGAACGCTCCATCAAGCACCTGTACGTCCCGCCTCCGCCGCCGCCTCCTGTTCAAGAGCCGGTCATGCCTGCGCCTCAATCCATCCAGCCGCCCGAAGAACTTTCGCACGCGAAAGTTCCGGCCAAGAAAAAGCCACTGAAGAAGAAGCGGAAGAAGCCCGCGATTCAGTACGAATGCAAGCCTGTCACCAAACCGAAGTGATGGGCTTTCCGTCTTTGCGCATCCCCCTGGCGCAAGGCCCCACACGGGGAAATGCAGGGGTTCCAACCAACTTTCTACGTAGGAGTTATTGAAGATGAACGCAGCAATTCAAGCAGTCGATGTTCGCAAGGAAGCGGGCCAGTGGTTCAAGGCCCTGATGCTCGTCGGCCTGATCCTGGGTCTGATGATGCTGGCTTCCGGCGCATACGCCAGTGACGGCACGGAGTTCGACGCCGCCGTAACCAAGTGGGACGGCTGGGTGAAGGGCAACCTGGGCAAGCTGGCCGCCCTGATCGCCATCGGCGTGGGTTCCGTCGTCGCCGCCGTCAAGAAGGACTGGAGCTGGTTCTTCGGCGCGGTGGTGCTGTCGATGGGTATCGGCGTGATCGTCGGCATCGTCAACGCCAGTTTCACGGCCGTCATCTAAGCGCAGGAGGTGGCCATGTCCGAAAAAACGGATCTCTCTCACTACATCCCGCGCCGACTGGACGACGGAGCCAAGTTCCTCTTTTGGGAAATGGACGTTGCCATGATCGGACTCATGGGCGTGTTGGTTGGCATTGGCTCCGGCTTCCCGGTGATTGGGCTGTTCCTTGGTATTGGAGCCGCCTTTTTCTACGGGAAGCTGAAGGCTGGGAAGCATCCGGGCATGGCCACCCACCTCCTGTACTGGTTCACCGGGTTTCCCGAGCCGAAAGAACTGCCGGGTAGCCACATTCGAGAACTCAATGGATAAGGGGCTACACGAGCAATGGCACCAGATAAAGCAAACAACGAGCGGGACGCGCTGAAAACGCAAGTCCGCTTTCACCGCGCGATGAACGCGGGCCTGCTGGGCACCCTGTTTTTCGGGGTGCTGCTGCTGGGCTTCGTAGTCGTGCGCGACACAACCAAGATCGTGCCGCCTGAAGTTAAGCGGCCCTACGAGATTGGATCGAACTACGCCAATAAGGACTACCTGCTGGATATGGCTGGTTATGTCCTGGGCACGGTGTTGACCGTCACGCCGGAGACGGTTGATTACAACAACAAGGTGATTCTCAAGATGGCCGACCCGGACGGCTACGCCGGGTTGAAGACCGCGCTGGATGCGGCCGCAATGCGGCTCAAACAGGAGCGAGTCACCACCATTTGGGTTCCTCGCAAAGAGGAAGTCAGCGAGCAGGACAAGCGCGTGAAGGTCAGCGGAAAACTCAAGACCTTTATTGCCGACAAGCTCACTTCCGAACGCGAGAAGGACTATCTCGTTGAATTCACCATCACTACCTCGGGGCGTCTCTATGTTTCCAAGATCGAAGAAATCGTTAAGCGCGATCCTTCTGCTAACAAGCCTGCTGGCAACTGAAGCAGGCGCAACGCAAGTCGTTGAGAACGCTGACCGGGGCCACGTTCAAGTCAATATCTCGGTCAACGAAACCAACCGTCTCGCAATCGACGGGCGCCGCATTGCCAATGTGGTGCCCAGCGTGAAGGGCGTGCTGGCAGGCCAGAAGGACGAGGCCCTGGGGGCTTACTACTTCACGCTGGCCAGCGAGTCGCCCAACCAGGGCACGGTCACAGTTTTCGTGTCCGACGAGAAGGGCGTCACCTACAAGCTGATCCTCGTTCCGCGTCCGGTGGCCGGCGAGGAAATCATCATCCGGCCGCCGAGCGAGAAGGCCACGCCTTCGAGCCGCGCAGCCGCTGATGGCCGCACCGTCTCCTACCAGCGCCGCATCAAGGACTTGATGCTGGTGATGGCCGACGACGAGCTGAAGGACAGCGTTGAAACCATCCCGGTGAACAAGGAAGTGCCTTTGTGGAAAGAGGGGCGCTTGATCCTGGTGGCCAAGTACATGGATGGCGAAGTGGTGGGCGAGAAATACCGCCTGACCAATGTTTCCCCCTCCGAAATGCTGCTGGTCGAGCAGGAGCTTTACCGCCGTGGCGTGCGCGCCATTGCCGTGGAGCACCACACGCTGATGCAGGGCGACGGGACGGACATCTACATCGTTCGGGAGCGCAAAGACAATGAGTGAACCGAACGCACAAACCAAGAAACGCCAGATGATGCTCATCGGCGGGGCCGTGACCGGCATTCTCGGTCTGGCCGGGGCCGGCATGTTCCTGTTCGACAGCGGCCCAGCGCAGCACCGCGAAAAGCCCAAAACCGTAAGCATCACCGCACCGGGAACGGTAGATGACAAGGATGCGTGGCGCGCGCAGCAGGCGGCCAAGGAGAAGTCCAACGAAGCCCTGATCGGGGAGGTTAAGACCCAGCTCAAGGCGCAGGAGGAACAGAACAAGAAGCTCGCGCAGGCGCTGGAGGAACTGAAGGCCAACAAGGCCGCTGCCGGTTCCGCTGGCACCACCACGGCTGCGAAGCCGGATGCTTCCGTTCTGGACAAGCCTTTGCCCATTGGCAATGGCACCGGGCCGGGCCAGCGTGTTCTCCAGTCACCGAACGGCAAGGCCGGGGCCACCGCCCTGAATCAGCCGCTCAATCAGGTGGATGTGCCGGCGCGGCGCGAGGTGGAAATCATCACCTTCAACAACGCCGAGGGCAAGGGTGCAGCGGGTGCGGCCGTTGGCGGCGCTGGTGGCATCACCGAGGTGCTGGGCTTCCCAACCGACGAGAAAGCCAAGAAGTACGGCACCACCTCCGGCGGTGCAGACGGCAAGAAGCAGACCATCGAGTTCCTGCCGGCTGGCTCCTTTGTGCGCGTGGCCATGCTCAACGGCGTGGATGCACCGACAGGCGGGCAAGCCCAATCGAACCCGCTGCCGGTGGCCTTCCATGTGCTCGATGTCGCCAATTTGGCCAACAAGCACAAGCTGGACATCAAGGATTGCCGCATCGTTGCCGCCACCTGGGGCGACCTGTCCTCCGAACGGATGATGGGCCGTACCGAGACGCTGGCCTGCGTCATCAACGGCGAGGCCGTTGAAATGGCGATCAAGGGCCAAGTGATCGGGGAAGACGGCAAGGCCGGCGTGCGGGGGCGTCTCGTCACCAAGCAGGGCCAGTTGCTCGCCAATGCCCTGTTTGCCGGCGCGCTCAGTGGTATCGGCAAAGCCTTCCAGTCCTCCGCAACCATCACCAGCACGGGCGGCGGCGGCATCACGCAAACCATCGACCCGGACAAGATCGGGCAAGCCGCTATCGGTGGGGGGGTAGGCAGCGCGGGCCAGCAGCTCGCTCAGTACTACCTCAAGGCGGCGGACAAGCTGTACCCCGTCATCGAAACCGATGGCGGCCGTACCGTCGAAATCCTCATCACCAAGGGCGCTGTTTATTCCGGCAAGGCGCTCGCCAAGGACGATTACCGGGGCCTCCTGAAGCGCACCGGCACCAACTCCAGGAGATACGAAGATGATTAAACGAGTGTTGACCCTCGCGCTGGCTGCTGCGCTGGCTGTTCCCGCATTTGCCCAGGATGAAGCACCCGCTTCCGTGGTCGAGAAGTTCAAGACCATGTACCCGAAGACGACCTTCAAAGAGATTCGCAAGTCGCAAGTCTCCGGGCTGTATGAGGTGGTGATGGGCGAGAACATCGCCTACACCGACGAGTCGGGCCGCTACTTCATTTTCGGGCACCTGTTCGACATGCAGCAGCAAGTCGATCTGACTGCCCAGCGCAAACTCGATAGCAAGAAAACCGAGTTCCCGGCGCAGCAACTTGGCCAAGCAATCAAGACGGTCAAGGGCGACGGCAGCCGCATCTTGGCTGTGTTCAGCGACCCGGACTGCCCCTACTGCAAGCAGTTGGAGGGCGAGCTGGCCCGCCTGGACAACGTGACCATCTACACCTTCCTGTACCCGCTCGAATCGCTGCACCCGGAAGCCAAGACCAAGGCTGTCAGCGTGTGGTGCGCGCCGAACAAGGCCAAAGCCTGGAGCGAGCTGATGCTGGCCGGCAAGAAGCCCAAGCTGGTGGCCTGCAACAACCCCGTCAACGACAACTTGGTGCTGGGTTCCAAGCTGGGCGTGGTGGGCACTCCGACCCTGATTGCCGCCGATGGCCGCGTCCTGCCTGGCTCCGCACCGGCCGAGAAGATCGACCAATGGCTGAACGCCGGCAAGCCTGCCGCGCCGGCCGCCACGCAGGAGGCAACCCAATGAAGCGCACGGCCTTGATGTTTGGTGCCGGCGCGCTGGCCCTGGCCCTGACGGGCTGCGGTTCGCTGGCTGGCCGCGACTGCGGCGCTTGCTGCAAGGGAGTCGGTTTCAGCGGCAGTGCCGCGCACGCATGGGAGGGAAGCAAATGAAGGCACTGGCCTTGACCTTTGGCATCGGGGCCGTGGTGGCCCTATCCGGTTGCAGCAGCATGTCCGGCTTTGATGCGAAATCCGAATTCGCGTGCAAGGCCCCGGACGGCATCTTGTGCGAGTCGATGAGCGGCATCTACGCCAATGCCCAGGCGAAGAACCTGCCGGGCCAGCGCGTGAATGCGCGCGGCGAGGCTCCGGTGGAACTTTCGCAGGCGAAAGCCGGCAGCAACGTGATGACCAAGCCCATCTACTCGGGCACGCCGATCCGCAGCGCCCCGCGCCTGCTTCGGGTCTGGTTCGCGCCGTGGGAAGACACCGATGGCGATCTGCATGACCAGTCCTACGTGTACCTGCCGGTCGATTCCGGCCGCTGGCTGATCGAGCACAACCGCCGCCGCATCCAGGACAACTACCGGCCGGTGCGCGCCCCGTCGAATGTGACGGCCCAGGCTGCGCAGCCGCAAGCGGCCGGCGCTGGCCAGCAACGGCAAAGCCCTGGCGTGCTGGGGCAGCAGCCGACGCCTCCCGCTGACAACGGGATGGAGTCTATCGGCGTCCGTCAAGACCGCATGAGCAACGAGCAAGCCACCGAGCTGCTGAACGGAATCATGCGCCCCGGCAACGTCATCCCGGACAGCGAATAAACAACGCTGGCCGGGCGGCCAACATGGAGAACATTCAATGCAAGACAGCATGATGGACAAGCTAAAGGGTGCTGCCGCCCGGTTTTGGGACGAAACCGTGCTGGGTAACACCTCGGATGTCGGGAGCCAACCGGCCCCTGTGGCGGCCGCCAACGAGGTGACGAGCCTCTACGGTCTTCACAGCATCCTCAAGTACGACCAATACGACCCCGACACGGGCCTTTTCTACAACGACAACTCGGTGGCCTTCTGCTTTGAAGTCATCGCCCAAACGGGCGCGGACGACGACATGGCAAGCCGCCTCAATACGCTCTTTACCCCGGTGCCGCCGCACTACGGGATTCAGTGGTGCCTGTTCGGTAGCCCGGTGCTGGATGACCAGTTTCAGGCGTACATGGATCAACGCCATATCGCGGTGGACAACGGCAAGACGACCCCGTTCTTCCAGGAGCTGGCCAAGCGCCGCGTGGAGTACATCTACAAGGCCAAGGGCAAGCCGCTTTGGCCCAATGACAACTACGTGGTGAAGAACATCCGGCTGTTGTTCTCCATCACAAAAGCCGGCTCTTTCCGTGACGCCAAGCTGGTGGAGGAAATGTACGAGCTGCGCGAGACAGTGCGCGCCTCACTGCGCACGGCAAGCCTGCCGTCCTTTCCCCTCGATGCTGACGGGCTGATTAGCTTCCTGTGGCCGATCCTCAACCCCGAAAGCATGTTCAGCAAGGAGCCGTTCCCCGACCTGCGCTACGACGACGGGAAATCCATCAAGAACCAAGTCACCGCCTTTGGCCAGCATGTGCGCGTGAAGGCCAACGAGCTGCTGTTTGGCCTGCCGCCCGAGAAGCAGGGCGACGAAGACAAGCGCATTGCCGTGCGTGGCTTCGGCGTGCTTCAGTACCCGCAGAAGAAAGAGCTGTGGGAGATGGCCAACATCATCGGTTCGTTTTTCGATGACGGCCTTCAATACCCGTGCCCGTTCCTGGTGTGCGGTGGCGTCTTCACGCTTGACCCCAACGTGGTGGACGGCAAGGCTCAGATCAAGGCGGCGCGCACCAAGCAAAACGCCAAGTCCAAGATGGCCGAATTCCAGCCCGAGCTTCAGGCCCAGGCGAATGATTGGGACATCGTGCTGCACCAGCTCAACAACGGCGGCAGCATGTGCGAGCTGTACCACACGTTGCTGCTGTTCGCGCCCAAGCGAGTCATCAATCGGGCCAGCCAAGTGGCCCTGAACGTGTGGCGCAGCGAACGCTTCACGATCTGCCCGCTGCAACTGCTGCAACTGACGGCCCTGTATTCCAGCCTGCCGATGACGCTCACCGAGACGGTGCGCGACGACTTGCAGAAGCTGCGCCTCATCACTTCCAAGACCACGGTGAACGCCGTGGACATGGCTCCGGTGATTGGCGAATGGAAGGGCGCAGGCGACCCGGTGATGATGTTCTTCGGCCGCCGTGGCACGCCTACTTTCCTCGACTTCTACAGCAACCAGCAGGGCAACTACAACGTGTTCGTGGCGGGTGTGTCCGGTTCGGGCAAGTCCGTGACCATGAACGAAGTCGTTTCGGCCTATCGCGGCATCGGTGCGCGGGTGTGGGTGATCGACGTGGGCCGCAGCTATCAGAACCTGATCCGGCTCCAAAAGGGCACCTTCCTCGAATTCACGCCGAGCACCAAGCTGTGCATCAACCCGTTCACATGGGTGGGCACTGACGACGAGCTGGATTTCAAGGCCGAAATGCGGATGCTCAAGCCGATGATCGGCCGCATGGCGTCACCCAATGCGCCACTGACGGAATTCCAGTACGCGCTGATCGGGGAGGCGATTACCGCTGTCTGGCAGGACTACGGCCAGGACACCAACCCGACCCGCATCCGCGACTATCTGTTGAGCAACATCAAGAACGAGTCGGGCAGCACCGAGCGCGTGGCCTACGAGCTGGCCAAGCAGCTCGCGCCGTTCACCAAGGATGGCGTCTATGGCGACTTTTTCAATGGCCGCGCCAACATCAGCCTGGATGCTGACATGGTGGGTCTGGAGCTGGAAGAACTGAAGAACGCGCCCGAGCTGCGCCGCGTGGTGCTGTTCGTGCTGACCTCGCGCATTGCCCACGACATGTACCTGACCCGCGACCGCAAGAAGCTGTGTCTGGTCGATGAGGCGTGGCAGCTCCTGGGGGCCGACAAGGAAACCGCCGAGTTCATCGAGGAAGGCTACCGCCGCGCCCGGAAGTACAACGGAATTTTCTGCGTGGGTACGCAGGGCATCGAGGACGCTTACAAGAACGATGCGGCCCAGGCGGCCTACAACAACGCCGACTGGAAGATTCTGCTGCGCCAAGACCGCAAGAACCTGGAAAAGCTGATCGAGGACGGCATGGTGAATTTCTCGCCGGCCGTGAAGCGGATGCTGCTGTCGTTGCGTACCGAGCGCGGCCGCTTCAGCGAAATGCTCATTTCCTCGCCTAACGGCGATTCTGTGGTGCGTCACATCCCCGATCCGTTCTCCCTGCTGATGGCTTCGACCAACGCGCAGGACTTCAACGAATGCAACGCGCTGCTGGAGCAGGGCCATTCCACGATGGAAGCCCTGGAAATCATGCTGGCCCGCCGTACCCCTCAAGAACAACTGTCCCCGCGCCGGAGGAAAGATGACTACTGAACCGACCACCAACCCAACCCCCGAGACGCCAGCGCCGACCGAGGCCGCAGCGCCGGCCGCCGACCGGATGCGTTACGTGATCCCGGCCGTGCTGTCCACCTTGCTCACTCTGGTGGCGCTCGCGCCAGTGGCCTACGTCATCAACCGCAACATGCCGGCGCGCGTGGCGACCGTGGATTTGCAGGTGCTGGTGGAGGAAGACCAGAAGCGCACCCTGGACGTGATCGGCAAGGGCGGCGACGTGACGGACGAGCAGCGCGCCGTGGCGCAGAAGCTGACCATCGACTTTGCCAAGAAGCTGTCCGCGACCGTGGATGCGCTGGGGCAAGAGTGCAACTGCGTGATCGTCAACAAGGCGGCGCTGCTGGGCGGCGTGACCATCGACTACACGGATCAAGTCCGGGCGAGGATGAAGTGATGAAGGCGAAGCGCATCTACTGGACGGTTTGCGCGGGTGTGTTCGCCGTGGGTGCGCTGGCCGCCGCCACTACCCCTTGGCTGGATTACACCTTCAACCTGACCAACAGCCTGCCCGGCACCCTCTACGTGATCCACAAGGGTGGGGAGGTGAAGAAGGGCGAGCTGATCGCCTACCGCTGGCATGGCGGGGCGACCTATCCCGCTGGCACCACCTTCATCAAGCGCGTGGCCGGTGTGGCTGGCGACACGGTTAAACGGGCCGGCAGCGCGTTTTGGGTGAATGACCAATACATCGGCACCGCCAAGCCCTTCTCGAAGGCTGGCGTGCCTCTCCAGCCCGCGCAGGATGGGGTTATCGGGGCAGGGGAGTATTTCGTTTCGACGCCCAACCCGAACAGCCTGGACTCGCGCTATGCGCTGACCGGCAACGTGAAGCAGGCCGAAGTCATCGGGAGGGCCTATGAAATTTTCTAAGCTGATCGCAGCCCTGTTGATCGCCTCGATCCTGCCCACCGCGAACGCCGCGAGCTTGGGCAGCATCGGGCCGACCTACCCGATTGGGGAGGAAAGCGCGCTCGACATGATTATGAAGAAGCTGCGCGAAAAGGAGCGCAGCGGCGAGCTGAAGCGGTTGCAGGAAGAAGCCATCCGCCGCTCGATGGGCAGCATCAAGAACATGAAGCCGGTGGATGGCATCACCACCGTGCGCGCCCGCGCACAGCGTTTCATCGACCCCACCGTGACCTACACCAAGCCGGTAACGACCGACGACGGCCGCATCGTGGTGCCGGCCGGCACGAAGATCAACCCGCTGGACATGACCGGACTGACGAAGACGCTGGTTTTCTTCGACGGCCGCGACCCCGAGCAGCGCGAAGCAGTGGGGCGCTTGGTGGCCAAGGGCGGCCAGCTCAAGGTGAAGCCGATTCTCGTTGCTGGGTCTTGGCTCGACCTCACAAAAGCCTGGAAGACCCAAGTTTTCTACGACCAGAAGGGCACCCTTTCCAAACGGTTCGGCATCACGGCCGTGCCGGCTGTGATTCGTCAGCAGGGAAAGATGCTTGTGCTCGATGAGATTCCCGCGAAGGAGCTGCAATGAAACGCTGGCTTGTAATTGCTTTCATGGTGCTCGCGGCGACTTTCGCGCGCGAAAGTATGGCCGGCGTGTGCCAGGGCAAGTTTGCCAACCCCATCACCGATATTTGCTGGAGCTGCCTGTTTCCGCTGACGCTAGGCGGCACGCCGATCATGACGATGGGCCAGGAGGATACCGGCAACCCTGACGGCTTCCTCTGCACCTGCACCAACCCCCTGCGCATCGGCATCAAGACCGGCTTTTGGGAGCCGGCGCGGCGCGTGGATGTGACCCGCACCCCGTACTGCTTTGTCTCGCTTGGCGGCATCAAGCTCGATCCCGGTATCCGCGCCCCGGAAGGCGAGATCCGTTTGCAGCAAGACAACACCAAGCAGTCCAACTATCAGGTTCATTGGTACGCCGATCCGATCCTGTATTGGCTGGAGGTGATCCTGGACAACCCGTGTCTGGAAACGGGTTCCTTTGACGTGGCCTACATCACCGAAGTCGATCCGACTTGGAACGACGACGAGCTGACCATGTTGCTGAACCCGGAAACCTTCCTGTTCGGCAACCCCATCGCCCAAGCCGCGTGTGCCGGTGACTGCGTGCTGTCATCGGCCGGCTTTGGCAGTAACGCGCTTTTCTGGTGCGCCGGCTGCCAGGGTTCGATCTACCCCTTCAATGGCCATGTGCAGGCCCACGTCTCGCACGTTCAAGCCAGCTCGCTGCTGGTGCAGCGCATGACGGCCAAGCTGCACCGCGAATTCCTGATGTGGGGCACCTCTGGCGCTGATGGCTTGTGTGGCATCTATCCCGAGCCGGTGATGGACAAGACCCAATACAAGTACCAGATGCTCTACCCGATCCCGCAGACGGAAAAGATCAACGGGCGCTGCTGCCAACCCTATGGCCGCACGACCGCGATTTGGGGAGCTGGCAAGAGCTACCCGTATGCCGGCGAAGACTTCGCCTACATGATTTTCCGAAAGAAAAACTGCTGCCTGGGAGTGGGATTCTGATGAACAAGAAAACTGTCATCGGGCTGATGCTGCTGGCCGCTTTCGCCCGCGAAAGCGTGGCGCAGAGCACGCCGACCGCATCCCAGCTCGACCAAGAACGCCAACGCATCGAGCTTGAACGCAAGCAGATGTTTGATCCGAACAACCCCGCCTCGAAGGCTAAGAAGGGCGCTATGCCCAACTCGGCCGACATCGACCGGGAAATGCGCCGCGTGGATCGTGAGCGCAAGCAGATGTTTGATCCGAACAATCCCGCGATCAAGAACGCCGCCAACGTATTCCCCAACGTGCCGACGCCGGAGCGCGCCGGGATCGACATCGAGGCGCTGGCCAAGCAATACGAGCAAAAGGCCCAGGCCCGCAAGATGGATGACCTGATGATTTTCGCCAGCTTCACGATGCCGGCCGAATCGCTCAAGCGGATCGTCAGCCAAGCCAACCGGGTGGGGGCTTCCGTGGTGCTGCGCGGTTTCAAGAACAACTCGCTGAAGGATACGGCGCTGGCCATCAAGGAGCTGGGAGAACAGGGCGGCAACGTCCTGGTGAACCCCAACGCCTTCACCAAGTACAAGGTCAAGGCCGTTCCCACGATGGTGCTGGCCAAGGCCGCAACCATCGACCAAGTGGACAACGAGGGCTGCGCCCTCCCTGACAACTTTGTGGCGGTGGCCGGTGACGTTTCGCTGGACTACGCGCTGGACGAGATTGTGCGCCGCGCTCCGCAATTTGAAGCCGTGGCGTCTCGCTACCTTCGCCAGATCAGGGGGAACCAATGAAGCGCGTCCTTTCCATCGCCGCGATGCTGGCCGCTGTGGGTGTAGCCAGCGCACAAACCATCACGACGCCGGCCGACGCCTTCAACGCCGGCAAGGACTTCGCCAACACGGGCAAGGGTGTGGCGGGGGGCAAGATCAATGGCGCAACTGGCTCCAACGTGCTGCCGTACTACAGCACCACGGCACCGGAGACGGCCAACTTCCAGGAAGGGCGCAACCTCATCGGCGGGGCAGGCACGAACAAGCAAATTCAGTGCGAGACGTACAAGGCCCCCAATGCCTTCCAGCAGCAGGAATGCGACGCGGTGAACTTCATGAGCAAGAACCCGACGCAGCGGCCGAAGTTCACCATCGACAAGCAGACCGACCCGATCCTGACCGGCTCCAAGGGCGTCATCAACAACCCCGGCAGCATCCCCGGCGCTTCGACGCAGCAATGCCGAGTGGAGCGCGTGAAGAACCCGGCGACCTACATCACCGAGACTTGCACGGAAACGCAGACGCTCGAAAACCTGTCCTGCAAGCGCGTGCTCAAGGTGGCGTGCGATCCCGAGCGCGACGGCTGCGACCAAGGCGGCATCGTCCCGAATAGCTGGGCCGGCGACATGGCCACCAGCTTCACCCCGGACGGGGCCGGGAACTACATCCTCCAGTTCGGCACCATCGCGGACAACTATTGGGGCGGCTGGGGCGCGGTGTACGACCGCAACCTTACTTTCGACATCCGCGACGTAGGCTTGATTACCCGCTTCGCCCTGACCCGTGCCGCTTTTGACGACTGGCTGATGGTCAAGGTGAACGGAAACCTCGTCTATGTCGGCCCGCGTGGCGGCGACCGTCTCGAAATCTATTCACCGCCTCCGGTCTTCGAGTCCTCCAGCACGCGCTCATGCACGCAGACTTGGGACGATTGGGGTAGTGGCTGGCAGTGCTCCGATACGGGCGGCGGCGGCTGGTGGGGCGGCGGCGGTGGCGGCAATGCCGTCTCCTACCAATCCTGCACGGCAGTGGGCGGCGGCTGGAATTGCACGGCCAGCGACTACCGCACCGGCATGGTTCAGTACTGCGCCACCTGCTTCAGCGGCCCGGAGCTTTCGACGAGCTGGAACTTCGGCTTGAACATCGACGTGAAGCCCTACCTCAAGAACGGCTCCAACACGATCTTCATGCGGACGATTGTTGCGGGTGGCGGTGAAGGGGCGATCCAGCTCACGACGCGCCAACTGTGCCCGCGCAACTGCTATGACCAATGGGACAACAGCCAGTGCGCTCCCCTGGAACAGAGGGCTCAATGATGATGAAGAAGATTCTTGCCGCATTGGCCTTTGTCGCCAGCTTCAGCTCCTTCGCAGCGCCTGACTGCCAGAAGACAGGCACGGTCTGCACCGCGCCCAACCAGACGCGCAACGTGTCTGGCCTGTCTGTCTTCCGTGAATGCTGGGAGTACCAGGACACCTATCAATGCCGCAGCCAGAACATGGTCAACGACTGCCAGCCGCTGCGAGACAAGGGGTGCTCGCAGATCGGATCGTCATGCGTGGAGCGCGACGATTCCGGCACCTGCGTGATGTACGAGCAGAAATACAACTGCCCGGACAAGCCTGAAACCTACACCGAGAAAACGGTGTGCGATCAAAGCGCCTTCTGCCAGAACGGCGGGGCAGGGTGCTTTGATACCAGCGCACCACCCGACAAGGACTTTGGCCAAGCGGCCGTGATGATGGAGGCCGCCCGCGAGGCCGGCGTGTACGGCATCGACCCGAACAAGGTGGAAATCTTCAAGGGCTACATGGAGGAATGCAGCATCAAGGTCTTGGGCGGCACCACGCTCAAGAGTTGCTGCAAGTCAGCCGGTGGCGGCGCTGCCTTCAGCAATTACGCGCTTCTCGGCGCGGGGATGAAGGCGGCGGGCGAAGCGGGCCGCGAATCCATCGTGCTGGGTTCAAAGTACATGTACGACTCGCTCTATGGCCAGCTCGATAGCTCGTTGATCGACAAGGGCCTTGGGGCGATGAATAGCTGGGCATCCGGCTTGGGTGATGGCGTCTTCAATCCGCAATTCGGGTTCTACGGCTTCACCTTCGAGTTCACCTTTGCTAACGGCTTCCAGTTCGTCGGTTTCGACCCGTACAGCTTCGCCCTGTCCGTGGCAATCATGCTGGTGCAGGAATGGTTGAGCTGCGATTCCGCCGAGCAGGTCATGGCCATGAAGCGCGGCCAAAACCTGTGCGTCCACATCGAGACGTATTGCAGCAAGAAGGTGCTCAAGGTCTGCGTGGAGAAGAAAGAACGCCACTGCTGCTTTAACTCCAAGCTGGCCAAGATCATCAATCGCCAAGGCCGCGCGCAACTCGGGATGCCGATGAATAGCTGCGGCGGCTTCAACCAGGCGCAGCTCCAAGCCCTCGATTTCTCCCGGATTGATCTGTCCGAGTTCATCGCGGACATCGTGCCCAAGGATGTGCCGGCATCGACCATGAGCAACCGGGTGCAGCAAACCGTCAACCAAAAAGTTCAGAGCTACTACGACCAATGAAAACTCTCTCTATTACCCTCATTTTGCTGGCCTGCTCGACTTTCGCGCGCGAAAGCCTCGCCGGGCCGACCGTCTATACCCGGCAACACGACGTGCTGGCCACTGCCATCCGCAACGGCAGCTCCAGCGGCGTCATGGAGGGGGAGGTGGCCGAGCACTTCACTCGCCAATTCCGCTCGACCGGGCCGCTGTTGGTGACTGCCAAGGTCATCAAGTCTTTCAGTCGCGCCGACTGCAAGCGCCTTGAAATGGTGTTCACCAAGAAGGATGTGGATACCCCGCAAGGGCGCACCGACGCGATCCTGAAGACCCAGCTCAACTACTGCCTCGACGGCACCCCGCCAATTTCCGTGGAGTAAGCCAATGATGAAGCGAAGCCTTCTCCTGCTGGCCCTGCTGTCTGGGTACGCCAATGCGCAATCGCTGGATTACCCCTCTGTTTGGCAGTGCGATGCGAACAAGCCCAACTGGTACTGCGACATGGAAGACGCCAAGCCGCAGCCTGTGCAGCCGACGCCGGCGCCGGCCCGGCCTCAGACTGGCCGCAAGGCTGACCAGCCCAAGCGCATCGAGCTGAAGGACATCAAGACCGCCGAGCAACTGCGACAAGAACTGAAGCGCCGGGAAGACGTGGCGGTGATGAACCCCACCGACCAGAACATGAAGGACTACCTGGAGCTTTGGCAGATGACGCAGGACAAGGGAGCTGTCTTCGCTGACAACTGGCGGCGCGTGGTTTGGCAAAACCCGAGCCTCGACTACGCGCAAAAGCGGCCGGTCAATAACTCCGCGATCAAGATTTACGACGAGGGCCGCATTCAGAACGAGGAACAGCAACTGAAGATGCTGGCCAAGGAACACGGGCTGATCTTCTTCTTCCGTAGCGACTGCCCGTACTGCCATGCAATGGCCCCGACGCTGAAGATGCTTTCCGACAAGTACGGCATCGAGGTGCTGCCGGTTTCCGTCGATGGCATGGGCCTGCCCGAGTTCCCGAACCCCCGCGACGGCCGCGCGCAAGCTGCGGCTTGGGGGATTGAGCGCGTGCCAGCACTGTTCATCGGCTCGAAGCAGACCGGCGACCGCGCACCCGTGGGCTTCGGAATGATGGCCCTGACCGAAATCGTCAATCGAATTTTTGTCCTCACCGGCACCAAGCCCGGCGATAACTTCTAAGGAGCTGCCCATGCTACTGAAAAAAGTAACGGCGCTGGTGACGGCATTTGCTTTCACCACCTCTACCTACGCCATGAACATGCAGGAGCTTTTCGACTCCGTGAATGCTCAAGGCAACGTCAGCAACCCGGCCGTGCTGCAAGGCCAGACGATGAACCTCTACACCGGGGGCAGTCTGTTCATGCGGATGCCCAAGCGCACCTACCAACTGGCCACGGTGACGCCGCCGAGCTGGAACGCTGGGTGCGGAGGCATTGACCTGTTTGCAGGCGGCTTCTCGTTCATCAACAAAGAGCAGTTCGTGGCCATGCTGCGCAACATCGGCTCGAATGCCCTGGGCTACGGCTTCAAGCTGGCCATCCAGAACCTGTGCCCGACCTGCGACAACGTGATGCAGGCCCTGCAAGCCACGGCCCAAGCGGCTAACCGTCTGAACATGGATTCGTGCGAGGCGGCCAAGGGGATAGTCAATGCGGCCGTGCCCGACACCTGGACACGCGGCAAGCAGAACGCGGCCAAGAACTTCGGTGTGGACACCAATATTTTCGAGAACATCACCGACGCTTGGACGAACGTGATGAACAGCGAAAGCCGGGCCAACCAAACGGTGAACTCGGTGGCCAACGCGAGGCCCGAGGCGAAAGACCAGCTCCCGACCGGCAACGTGGTTTGGAAGGCGCTCAAGAAGCTCGATGGCATCACCGACGAGCAACGCATGATCCTGATGTCGATGATCGGCAGCATGATCTTCCCGACCGGCGACACACCGCAACTGCCAATCCCGCTGCTGCGCAAGGAAATCACGGTGGAGGCCCTGGTGGGTGCGCGTACCACCTCCGACACCATCACGGTGCCGATCTGGCGTTGCGACACCACCAGCGCGGACGGCTGCTTGAGTCCGACCGAGGACGAAGTGACCACCAAGAGCTTCAAGACGATGGTGCGGGAGAAGATGGAAAAAATCTCCGACAAGATCGCCAACCGTTCGGCACATGACGACATGGCGGCCACCATCGGCTTCCTGAACGCCACCGATCTGCCCATCTACAAGATGCTGGCCGTGACGACGACCCTCAACAACACCTCGATGGCCGACGCGCTGATTGGCCGCTACCAAGAGCTGATCGCCGCCAAATACGCCGAGGTTTACATCCAGCGTGCCGTCACCGACCTGCGCGGCGCAATGGCGAAGTTCTCCGCCGCTGCCGACGCTACCCAGGCCGCCGAGCTGGGCAAGATGAAGCCCGAGCTGGAGGAAATTTCGCGCGCAGCAAAGCAGGTGCTGGCCACTGCCTACTCGCAGACCATCAGCACCTACAACATCGCCCAGGAGGTGCAGTACATGGAGCGTGCGCTCAATGCCAACCTGTCGCAGACGCTGCGTAACTCACTCGCCTTCGGCAAGAGCCTGCGCTAAGGGAGGATGCCGTGGACATCGAAATTCAAACCTACTGGAACGTAGAAACGCTCTACTACGTCTTCAACGCCGTCGCCTCGATGATGGCCGGCGCTGGCTTCGCTGGCTTGCTGAAGCTGGTTTTCCTGTTCGCCATTGCAATCGGCATGTTCGGCTACATGAACAAGCAGCTCGAAATGGCGAAGTGGTTTATCCACGCCTTGGCTTTCGTGACGGTGCTGAATCTGCCGATCGCGCGCGTTGCCTTGACCGACAAGACCGGGCTGGAGCCGCCTCGCGTGGTCGATAACGTCCCCTTTGCCCTGGCCGTCACTGCGCAAACGACAAATCTGGTGTTCGGCGCACTGACCAACACCTATGAAACTGTCTTCGGTGTGCCCGAAGACTTGGGCCTGCAAAAAGGGGATGTGGGCTTCGGGCACCGCATCCTGAAGCAAGTCAATAACGCGACGATCCGCGACCCCAGCTTGCGCTCCGACCTGATGCAGTTCATCAAGGAATGCACGCTGTACGACGTGAAAGACGGTGAAATTACCCCGCAGCAGATTGTGGGCGGCACCGATACCTGGAACGTGATTTTCAACAACACGAGTCCGGCCCGCTTCGTCACCTACAACACCCTGACGAATGCGCCGACCACCGATACCTGCACCAATGTTGCGGCCATACTGAAGGAGAAGGTCAACGACGCCGTAACGGCTGGCCAAGCCTTCTACGGCAAGCAGGCTTTCACTCGGGCAAGCAGTGATGCCATCGCTACCAGCATGTTCGTTTCGACGGTGGGCACGTCCTACGACTGGATTCTGAACAACTCCAGCAACGCCTCCGACGCGATGAAGCAGGCGATGTTCAACAACATCTGGAAGGAGGCCGGCACCGAGCTGCCGGCGCTGCTGAACGATCCTGCGCGGGTGGCCGAGGTTAATGCCCTGGCCGGCGCTGCCCAGGCGGCACGGCAAGCTGACGGCTCCAACAGCACGTTGAGCCTGCTGGCCCAAGAGACGCTGCCCCACATGCGCAACTGGATCGAGGCAATCATCTACGGCCTATTCCCGGTTGTTGTGGTTCTGATGGTTGTCAGCTCGACCGAGGGTGCAAAGAAGATCATCGCGGGCTACATGATGTCGCTCGCCTGGATCGGCCTGTGGCCAATCTTGTTCGCCGTCATCAACCACCTGTCGCTCATGCACTTGCGCTACAAGGCGCGCGCGCTGGAGCTGGCGGCCGGTGTGCCGTTCCAGCTCACCGATGCTTTCGACGCCACGCTGACCAACGAGCAGGCGGCCATCGGCTACATGGTTGTCCTAGTGCCATTCATCGCCGGGGCCATCATCAAGCTGGGGCAGGGCGGTTTCATGGGTGTTGCCGACCGGATGATGACCGGCTTTGCCTCTGCCGGCGCAGCGGTGGGCGCAAGCAATGCCAGCGGCAATGTCAGCATGGGCCAAGCTGGACTTGATACCGCATCGGTCAACACGACCTCGATGAACAAGTACGACAGCAACATCGGCCTGCAAGGCGGCGGGGCAACCATCGGCCGAGGCAATGGCTCGACGGCCACAATGGCCGCGAACGGCGCGGTTGCCTTGCAGCAGCTTCAAAACCGGATGCTGACGCAGATGAACATGGATCACCGACTGGAAGCCGGCCGCAACCAGGAAGCGCATCGTACCGACATCACTTCGACCGGGGATCAACTGGCGCGCCGGCACGGCGACAGCTCAAGCCTCACGGACGTGAAGGGGCACGATACAACCCGTGGCCAATACCAGAACACGGGCGTGGTGGCGGCTCGCGGGAGCGAGGGCGGGTATGGTGGCCAACACTCCACTGGCCAGAACTTGGATCGCAACTTCCGTGAGGGTTCGCACTTCCGCACGGCGGCCGGTGCCAATGACCAGCTCCACATGAATTTGGGTGTTGGCCGTGGGAACCCCAACGGCGGCGGTGCTCCTGGTGCGGGTGGCGCGGGTGGCGCGCCTGATCCGCGCGAGGAAAAGCGTATTGCTGACGCCATGAAGCAGGGCGGCGCGAACCAGCAACAGATCGACCAGGCGCTGAAGAACTACCGTGGCGGCAAGGGCGGTGCCCAGCCTTCGGGCAGCCTCATCAACGCGGGCCTGGGCTACAACGGCGCGAAGACCTACACCGCCGAGCACGGCCGGGATCGGGGCGTGGATACGGTTCATGGCAACCAGGAGGCCGCGCGCACCGAGCGCACATTTGCTGAACGCGGCTCCCGCACCGAGCAGGCCGGGACGGGCAATCAATCGGCCCAAAACGACCGCCACGGCCGCGATGCCGCCCTTACGAACGTGGATGAGGTTTCCCGCGTGCGTGATGTCTCTGATCGTCGTGAATTCGGTACTGGCGACCGCGCCAACCGTAGCGACAGCAACAGCTTCACGACTCACAAGGATCTGATGGCCGATCCGTATCTGTTCGAGAAGGTGGCAGCGCGCAATGGCATGACCGCCATGCGTTTCGCCAACCAATCCGAAGACCGGATCATGGACATGGTGCAGGACTACGTGAGCGAGAAGGGCATGGTTCAACAAGCCACCACCATGCCGCAGCAGACTTTCGCAGGCGAAAAACTGCCGACCACGAAGGGCGAGCTGGAGAGGCAATCCGCCAAGGATCGCGCCGGCATCCCGCAGGACATCCAGGGCGTCCACAAGAAGAAGGTGGCACAGACCGGCTACGGCGGAACCGCTCCGCTCAAGGTCGATACCTCTGCGCCTCCGATCATTGCGGAATCCAGAGGGGACGTACAGGGCCAGCTCGACCCGAAGAACAAGGGCAGCATCCCGGCGCGTGCCGGGGCCTTGGACGAGAACGTGAATGCCTGGGCCAGCCCGGACAAGGCTGTTGGCGCTGGGCGGGCCAACCCCGCAGCCGTCAACGAGGACAACATGATCCGCGACGGCAAGGACACCGTTCAGAAGGCTTGGGACAAGCTGACTGGCGGCGACGGTACGGCAGACGGCGAAAAGCTGAACGACAACATGAAGCGGGAAACAGCCGCCTCGGTTCAGATCAACAACGGCAGCAAGTAAAGGGAAAGGGGGCTTTGCCCCCTTTCAAGAATTGCCGCCCGTGTAGTTATCGCCCCAGGGTAAATGATGAACAACACAAGACTTGCCGGTAAATGGATTAACGCCTGCTGCGCTATTTGGCGCGCCAGTGCCGGGCCATTTCGACATTCCCTTGAATCCATCGCTTAACCACCATGCAAGCCAGAATGGAATCCAGAAAATCAATCCGCCGCCGAGCATTGGAATGTAGTCGGCAAGGAAATTACCACCGGATGCCGAAAGTGCGGCAGCGGCCGGCAATGGAAGCCAGAGCATCCAGCGCCTTCGAGAGAACAGCATTTTTGTCAGTCGCATCATTATTGTTCCTCAATAACCAGCATCACGTAGGTGGCCGTGTTTTTGTCGTCTTGCATATGCACGACACGGAAGCCTTTTTCGTAAATCTGCTTGATCGTCACCTTGCCGATGTGTTCGCACTGCAACACCGAGTCGCCACCACGGAAGGGGCCGATGCAGACACCGCCACGCTTCGAGGCGGCCGCTTGGGCGCTGGCGTTCGTCATGCCGGCAAGTGCTGCCACGATGAAAGCAGCGTAAAGCATTTTTTTCATTACAACTCTCCTTCCAATTTGGATAGAATTTGCGCATCTTGTCTATTGACAAAATACGCCCAAAACCCTTACGGTGCAAGGGGATGAGTCAGATATTCAAGACTGTTTCCGCAGCGTGTGGCCATGTGTCGCGTGCTGTCTTCGTGAAAGCAGCGCGGCGGCTGGGTCTTTCGTCCGAATCTTACCGCATCGCTGATGAAGTGTTCCTCAAAGGCTACCGGCAGGCAACCGTCGCGCGCCACGTCGGCGTCTCGCGTCAACGGGTGCATTCAGTGTGCCGGGAGCTGCTGGAAGAAATCAATAACCAACTTTCCCCTGAAAGGGCAACCGATGAAAAAACTTCTCCTGATTCTCATTACCACGGCCACCTTGGGCGGATGTGCTTCGCAACAGCCTCTCAGCATGAGAAATGACTGGCGCGCGGGCACCGATCAAACGCCGTATCGCTCGATCCCAACAGCTTTAATCTGTGACGACTGCAATTTGCAATGATCCCGTCTCACTGGTTCAGACGGATCATTCTGATCGTCTTCATCATGGAGGTTGCTGGCGGCATTTTGTGGGTAACTGGCAGGTTATCCACGAATCCAGCCGCCAAGCCAATGACTCAGGCCCTCGGTAGCCTGATATTCCTGTTCGGCTTTTATGCCAGCGCGCCATTATCGGCGCGCTTCCTTGCTCCGCGACCGTCGCGGGATGCTGCGCTTCAAGAGCGTTTGGCAAGGATAGTGGCAACCGTCCCTGATAGTCGCCCCGTCTTCCTGTATGACCATGCCGACAAGGAAGCCAACACTGTGGGGCTGCTGCCGAGTCATTCGCGCATCTACGTGACAACCGGCCTGCTGGCCAGCATGAGCGACGAGGGTATGCGGGGCGTGATCGCCCATGAAAACGCCCATGTTCATGAGCGCCACATCTTCGCCACGTTCACCTATGCCTGCTGCTTTGCTGTGAGCAGCCACCTCCTGGACAACAACAACTTTTTCTTTGCCGCCTTCCTCCTGTTCCTGGGGATTCGCCGGTATTGCGAGTACCGGGCGGATGCCGGCGCTGCGCAGTCCGTAGGGCGCGGAACGATGTTGACGGCGCTGCGCGAGCTGGCCGTGTTGTACCCCTCGAAATCCTGGGTTCGCTGGTTCTCGTTCGCCAATGCCTACCCGACCTTGGCCATGCGGATGCGGGCCGTGGAAACCGGGCACAAGGCCCTTCTGTGAGATGAGCATGGATGCCTTCTACCTGCAATGGATCGGCTGCGCGTTTGGGGTGCTGGGGGCCTTGATGCTGGCCCTCAATAACCGCTTGTCCGGCTGGGGCTTCGTGTCTTTCCTGGCCTCGAATGTCTGCTGGATCGGCTTCGGCGTCATGACCGACGCGCCGGGCCTGATCTTCATGCAAGTGGCTTTCACTGCCACCAGCCTGCTAGGCATTTATCGCTGGATGCTGGCCAAGCCCGACTTTCGCGCGCGAAAGCAGGAGGGGTGATGAGGCGGGCCAAAAAGTACCACACGATCACCGACATCGTAGGCACGGTTTACTGCGAGCAAAAGGTGGTTTTCGACCGTGAGCGAGGGGATGCCCGGCCGCTGGAGGTTCGGGCGAAGGCCGCTGCCGGCACCTTCGAGCACCTACGGTTTCAGGTCGAAGGGCAGACGCGCGCAGCGATTGATCGGCGCTGTTTCATTGCCACCGCGATCTACGGGCCTGACGCGGCAGAGACGAATTTCCTGCGCGCTTGGCGTGATCGGGTGCTGATGCCGGCAATGGCGGGGCGCTTGTTCGTCCGAGCCTACTACGCCGTCTCACCTGGCTTGGTGCCCCTGCTGTGCAGGAGCCGGTGCGCGGCCACGGCTGTGCGCGCTGGGCTGAACGCCATGCTTCGCTTGCTGGGGATGCCGCGATGAGCAACTTGGCCAGCTACATCCTATTCGCCCTGGCCCTGGTGCTGGCCGGCTGGACATTCATGGTCTGGCGCGGGTTTACTCAGAACTGGCTCCCTCCCGAGCTTGCGGCCGGCAAGGTGGCTCAAGTGGAGCGCAACCTGTTCATCAATGCGCCGTTCCCCGTCGTGGGCCGGCCGGATCAGGTGTATCGGCTTCCTGATGGGCTGCATGTTCCCCTCGAAAACAAGAACCGCGATGCCCACCGCGTCTATGAGACGGACATTGCGCAACTCTCTTTGCAAGCGTGGCTGCTTCGTCTGAACGGACTTGAAACCGCGCCCTTTGGCTTCGTGGCCATCAACAACCGAAAAACCCGTGAGCGCCGCGCCATGCGCGTGGAGCTGCGCGACGACGCCTATTGCGAGCAGTTGGTGGCCCGGTACATCGACATCACCGAGCGCAGGGCCAAGGCGCGCAAAAGCCGGGGCCGCAAATGCAACACATGCGGCCATCGTTCCGAATGCTTTTCTCTCAACCCTTAACCAACAACATGGAGATTCCACCAATGACTACCCCTGACCGCGAACTGCGCCTGATGGAAACTTTTGTCGGCCTTCTCAGCGACCATCAAAAGGACTTCGAGGGCTTCGTGCGCGACGTGGAGAACGTCCGCTACTGCCATACCCCCATCGACGGCCAGCAAATCAATCGTTGCGAGTACGCGCTGCGCAACATGGAGATTCGCCTGCTGACCATCCACAACTGCATCCAAGCGGGGCGGTTCGACGCTGAAACGCTCGATGCGTTGGTTCAGACCAAACATACCTGGGCCAGCATGAAGAACCGGGTGGATAGCTACCTGGGCGAAATCCACCAGATCATCAGCCAGACATCCGCCGCACTGCGGCCGGTGCGCGAGAGCTTGGTGGCGTGATCGCCCTCCCCTTCCTATTGACGTTATCGCGCTAAACGCCTAGTGCCAGTAGGATTTTTTTGATAAACTTGCTTTCACCGTGAAAGCAAATAAACGGCATCTGAATACTGGCACTGGACACCCGCATGGACAACTTACCGATGGATGCGCTGCTGACGCAGATATGGCAAATGGTTTCTCCCTACGTGGGCGGGGCCTGGGCCGCACTGCAACGCATCTTCGCTGAAACCCCTACCCCGCTGTTGATCGGCATTGTCGTTGGCTTGTTGCTCGCGCGCGTGCTGCGCGGCGTGCTGATCGTGGCGGGGCTGGCGGCAGTGGTGTTTGTTGCTGTACGGGTGTTCGGCATTGCTGTGCCCGGCTTGGGCTGACTGGAGGCGAACATGGAAGACAAGAACCCGTATGAACTCGATACCGGCCCCGTGGCTGCGCCCCATCCGGCCGATGTGCGCCGTGCGCAGTTTGCTCAAGCCAATGCTTCCCTGTCCCTGGAGGGAATGCCGGTGGACGCCGCCGACCTCGCCATTCAGGAGGCCGTCATCGCCGGCACCCTGACCCCTGACGAGGCGGTGGCCAAGTATCTGGAGCGCGCACGCGGGGCTGGGCAATGAGCGAGCAAGAGGACTACACCTATCCCGGCACGCACGTTCTCAAGAATAAGGCCGACATCCGCGACCTCGCGGCGCTTCAACGCTTCGAGCGCGGCGCAACAGCCGTTCGCATTCAGGAGCTGCGCGAAAACCCGGTACGGGGCGAGTACGACTTGGCCCACCTTCAGGCGATCCACAAACAGGTTTTTCGGGATGTGTACGAGTGGGCCGGCGAAGTGCGCAAGGTGGATATTGCAAAGGGGCCTGCCGGCGACCGAACCCTGTTCACCTTCAAGGAAGACATCCCGCAGAAGGCGCAGGAAATCCAATCCGCGATCAAGGAAGCCAACTATCTGCGCGGGATGGACAAGGAGCAGTTCAGCGGGAAGATGGCCGAGGTCTATGCCGGCGTGAACGAAATGCACCCCTTCCGCGAAGGGAACGGCCGCACGACGCGCGAATTCATCGGGCAGCTCGCCAAGGATGCGGGCTACCAGCTCGATTACTCCAAGGTCGATAAGCAGACGTGGAACGAGGCCGCCAAGGAGTCCGCGCGCGGCAACCTGGAGCCAGCGCGCGAAGTTTTCTACGAAATCACGACCGTGGAGCGGGCGGTGGCCTTCGACAAGCTGGCCACGCGCGAAGCTCTGGCCAAGCATCCCGAGCTGGATGGTGCCTACAAGATGTTGCACGACGCCCACCGGGCCGGGCAGGACGCCGCTTACCTGCGGGCAGAAATTTCCAAGGAGCTGCACAGCGGCCGGCTAGTGGGCGATGGCGTGACGCTGGACGAGTCCAAGCGAGTCATCGACCACGCCGCAGCCTATCGCGGGCTGATGGTGCGGGACGCCGAACGGCTTGGCGGGCAGTTCAAGGGCGAAGTGGTGGCGGTTTCGTCGCACCACGCGATGCTCCAAGTGGGCGACATGATCGCCGTTCGCTACGAACGCGCCAATCTGGATCGTGACCTTGCCGTGGGCGAGCGCGTGACGATCCAGTACGACAAGGCGCGCAGCCAAGTCTATGAGCAGGGCAAGGAGCCGGCGCGGGATCGTGGCGGCAAGGACATGCAGATGGAGCGCGAGCGCGTGCCGACGCCGCGCTGACTTTCGCGCGCGAAAGATTGACGGAGAAGAACATGAATCGAGAAACGCTTGAGCTGCTGGTTTTTGTGGGGATGTGCTTTGCCGCGTCCTACCTGTTGATGCGCGAGTTTCGTGCCTACCTGGATGCCGTCTTCAGCCGTTCCCCCGGCGAGCCGTGGGCCGATGTCTGGAAACGCGCCCATGCCGAGCACGACCTGAACCGCAAGGCCCAGCTCGAAATGTTCGGCTCCAAGTGGGCGACCGTAGGGGGCCGCTTGCTTGTGGTGGGGCTTGTCATCGCTGGGGTGTGGTTTCTGGCTTTCGTCCCCGTTGCGGCCGTGCTGCTGGCCGTCTATCTGGCTTGGGGGTTGTACGCCACCCGCAGCCTTGGGTTGACGGCCAACGACGTGTATGCACGCCTGCTGAAGCGCGACCGCATCACCTACCGCCTGCTGCACGCGGCCCTGTGGCCGCTCCATGCAACTCAAGCCAAGAACCAATCCGGTAATCAGTGAGGAATCCACGACCATGACCAATCAACTTTTCAGCCGTGCCGGCGTCCGCTACGAGGTGGCGCTGGATGTCCTGGGGGCCATCATCGCCCACCACTCCGAAGCCATTGCCGCCGAACGCGAAAAGGCTACCCCTGACGAGGCCGTGATTGCGGCCGCTCAGAAAGCGAAGGACGAGCTGCGCACGATCCGCGAAGACCTCGATCCGAATGCTGACGAGGCCATCGAGCGCGTCATCACTCAGTACGGCCAACAGGCCCGCGACCTTTACCAATAAGGCAGGAGGGCAGACAAATGGCTGGGGAGGTTTCCAAGTACGCAATGGAGAGCGCCTACAAGGATGTAGAGCGCGATGCACTGGCAAGAACGACGGCGCAGGAGAATCCGAAGGCGATCCTGTTGGGCGGCCAACCAGGATCGGGCAAATCGGCGCTGGCCGCCGAAGCGATCCGCGAGCTGCGCGCCAACGGCGGCGCTGTGGTGATCGACGCCGACCGGATGCGCGAGGAAAACCCGCGCTACAAGCAGCTTTCGCGCGAAGACCCCCAGCACGCCGCCGACCGAACGCAGAAAGAGGCCGGCGAATGGGCTACCCGCCTCACGTTGGCCGCCGTGGAGAACCGCCGCAATCTGGTGGTGGACGGCACGATGCGCAGCCCGGAGAACATCCGGGACTTGACCACTCGCCTGAAGGAACAGGGTTACGAGGTGGAGGCCCGCGTGTTGGCCGTCAACCCGGAAACCTCAGTGACCCGCGCACGGCTGCGCTTCGAGGAACAGGTGGCCGAGCGCGGCACCGGGCGATTCGTCAACAAGGAACAGCACGACAACGCCTACAACGGCATGGTGGAGTCAGTGCGCGCCTTGGAGCGCGACAAGCTCACCGACTCGGTGCGCGTCTATGACGCCAATCAACGGCAAATCTACGAGAACAGCCAAGAGCGCGGAGAGTGGAAGCGGCGAGCAGCAGCGGTTGAGGTGTTGGAGCAGGAACGCGGGCGCGCTTGGACGCACGCCGAGCGGCGCGATTACGTATCCGCCCTGGACGACATCAATACGCTGGCCAAGCAGCGGGAGGGTGTGCGCGACAACGTGACCTACACCGTGGGCACCGTGGCCAAGAACGATGCGAAGGACTACAGCAACGTCAATGAAGCCGCCAGGGCCTTCCGGGATGCCAAGGCTGAAGACCAGCCCTATGTGATCCGCACAGAGCGCCTTCCCAATGGCCGGGAGTCGGCCTCGACGCCGGGGCAGACCACGTACACCGAGAAAGAGGGTGTGCGGGAGTATGGCAAGTTCATCGGGGGCAACGACGAGGCCCTAAAGCGGGCCTACGCTGATGCCTTGCGGCCGGAACAGGAGCGCGCCGCGCGGCCGGTGCTGGCCGACCGTGACGAGCTGGCGGCCAAGCTCGAAGCGGCTCGAAACGACTTGGCCCGCTTTGAGCAGACCCCGGCCTATCAGCGCGCCCAGGCATTCGACCAGCTCACCAAGCGCGAGGCGCTGGAGCGCCACCCGGAGCTGGACGGGGCCTACAAGCAGCTTCACGACATCAAGCAGAGCTGGACACCTCAGACCAGTCAAGACCAGCGGGAAACCAGCTACTTCAATGCGCGTGCCGAGCTGTCCGAGCAGCTTCACCGGGGCCGCGTCCCGGAGGGCAGTGTCACCGTGGATGAGTCGCGGCGCGTGATCGACATGGCCGCCAGTCATCGGGGCTTGGTGGTGCGGGATGCGCAAGAACTCAAGCAGGACGTGAAGGGCGAAGTGGTGGCCACCTCATCGCATCACGCCCTGGTGAAGATGTCCGACATGGTGGCTGTGCGCTACGAGAAGGAGGGACTGGATCGGGATGTCCGGGTAGGCGAGAAAGTGACGATCCAGCACGGCAACGAAAAGAGTCAGGTGTACGAGCAGGGCAAAGAGCCTGCGCGGGAGAACGCGCGGGACGTGGGCCGGGACATGGGCCGGTAAGCAAGGGAGAAAAACATGGCGATCTACCAGATTGGCGGGCAATCCATTCATTCCGACGACCCAGGCTTGCCCGAGCTGCTGGCCCGCATCTACAGCTCGCGGGAGCGGCCGTTGTGCCTGTGTCGCACCCCCGGCATTGAAATGTACGTGGCCAAAGTTGATGAAAAGTACCTCATCAAACGGATGCCCAATTCTGGTAGCGGCCACGCCCCGGCCTGCGATTCCTACGAGCCGCCGCCCGAGCTGTCCGGGCTTGGCCAAGTCATTGGCTCCGCGATCCAGGAGAACCCCGACGAAGGCACCACGGCGCTGAAGTTCGACTTCGCATTGTCCAAGGGCGCGAGCCGATCCGCGCCGGCACCGAGCGGCAAGGAGACGGATAGCGTCAAGACCGATGGCAACAAGCTGACCCTGCGCGGCACCCTGCATTACCTGTGGGAAGAAGCAGGTTTCAACCGCTGGGCACCGACGATGGCCGGCAAGCGCAGTTGGTACGTGATCCGCAAGTACCTGCTGCAAGCAGCCGAGGACAAGACGGCAAAAGGCGCGAGCTTGGCCGGAATGCTCTACATGCCCGAATCGTTCAACGCCGAGAAGAAGAACGAAATCACCCAGCGGCGACTCGCGCAGATGATGCGAATCGCCACACCCGAGAAGGGCACACGGCGCTTGATGCTTGTGGTGGGGGAAGTGAAGGAACTGGCTCAGTCACGCTACGGGCACAAGATCGTCCTCAAACACCTGCCCGATTGCCACTTCATGATGAACGACGACATCTACAAGCGGCTGCTCAAGAGGTTCGAGGTGGAGCTGGGCCTGTGGGATGCCTTGGAGGGCACCCACCTGATGATGATCGGCACGTTCAGCATCGGCGCTACCGGCGTAGCCTCGCTGGAGGAAGTCGCGTTGATGTGCGTGACCGAGAACTGGATTCCCTTTGAAAGCACCTTCGAGAAGATGGTGCTCGATGCGCTGACGCAGCAGAACCGGCGATTCATGAAAGGGATGCGGTACAACCTGCCTTCCACGCGGCCGCTGGCCTGCGCGGTGGCTTCGGATACCGAGCCGGAGCCGACCGCCATGTACGTGGTTCCGCCTGGGGCCAGTGAAGACTATGCGGCCGCCGTCGATGAATTGATTGCGGAAAGCAAGCTCCCTTCATGGAAGTGGGTGGCTGGCGAGGCTCCTATGCCGGCGCTGCCCGAGCTGCCGGAGCACGGCCGATGATGGGCGCCCTACTCCGCTTCGTCGGCATTCGCCCGACCGTCGCCCCGACTTTCGCGCGCGAAAGTCTGCCGGTGAATCCCCGCGCGCCACGCTGGGCGCTTCAGCGTGCGCCCCGTGGCCCCGTCCTGATGCTGGACATCGACGGGGTTCTGCACCCTGGCCAGTCTGGCACGCTGATTTACCTGCCCCTGCTGGAAACGTGGCTGCGAGCGCATCCCGATGTTGATGTGGTGATTTCATCCAACTGGCGCGAGACACACACGCTGGATGAGCTGCGCAACTTCTTCTCCATAGAGCTGCGCGAGCGCGTTATCGGCTGCACGCCCGTTTTGCCTGATTGCACCAGGCTGGACGAGATCCTTTGCGTTGTCCGCGAGTACGGCGTCACCCAATGGGCCGCCCTCGATGACCGCGTGCAGGAATTTCCAGATACACGCCGGCTGGTGGCCACCGAGTACCTGGACGGACTTACCGGGGAGTCGCTGCTTCAGCTCACCCGCGTGATGTGGGCAGCGCCGTGAAGGTGTGGAACACCCTCCTTTGCCTGTTTGGCATCCATTCGCCGCTGTCCACGCCCATCTATTCGAGCTGGGACGGCACCCAAGTACATGAACGGCGCTGCGCCCGTTGCGGCAAGGTGCTGGGTCATATCCTCAACTGACGACACACGGAGATTTCCATGAACCGACAAGACCTGATCGACGCCATTGCTGAAGACACCGAAGCATCCAAGGCGGCCACCACGCGCTTTCTCGATAGCCTCATCACCATCGTGCAGAACGAGGTGGCCAAGGGTGGCGCGGTGAAGCTCACCGGCTTTGGCACTTTCGAGAAAGCAGCCGTCGCCGCGCGCACCGGGCGCAACCCGAAGACCGGCGCGCCGATCAAGATTCCCTCGACCCATAAGCCGAAATTCACGCCTGGGGCCACGTTCAAGGACTTGGTGAAGGATTGAACCATGAGCAAACATCCCGACTTGAACGGAACCGCGCTTGCGCTGCTGCGCGCGCTCGACCGTGGCGAAGTGCGGGGCATTCGGGTGCTTTCGGAACGCGCGGCGGGCCGCCCATTGGGCGGTGCTGCCGATCTGGACGTGATGCGCGAGTACCTGGGTGAAACCCGTCACCTTATCGACCGCGGCTATCTGTCGCGCAAACCTGCCGGCACATCCATCCGACTGTCTCTGACGCGCAAGGGCCGGCGCGCGCTCCATCCTGGCACGCCGTTCTGGCCAGCGCCTGTGACTCTGGCGCTGGGGGCCTCGTTGCTGGCCGCTGGCGTAACGGGATGCGCGCCGATGCCTCCCGAGCAACCCCGTGCGCTCCTGATGGGCGCGCCTGTGCTCACCGGGCTGGCCCAAGTGCGCGATCCGCAAACCGGAACCGACTACTTTGTGCCGTGCAATCCGTGTGCGGCACCAACGCCCAAGACTCCAATGCTGGGCAGCGCCGATGTTGCGCCCGAGGCGAATGGCAAGCCGGCCGCACGGCCGCAGCCTTCGATCTTGGCCAAGCTCGACGCCCACACTGTTGCTACGCTGGCCATGCCGGCCGAGGTGGATGCCATCCCGGCCGGCTCCGCCCAGCTCACCGACGACGTGCGCCCCGTGACGGTGGTTGCAGTCGGCCCGGCCACGGCCGCGCCAGTCGCTGTTACGGCCTCCCGTTCCTTGCGCTCGCTCCCGTTTTCCAGCTCCGTGGCAAATCTGAACGATGAGGCCAAGCGTGGCTTGTCCGAGCTGCTGCCGCTGGCCATGACGGCCGAGCGCGTCTTGATCCGTGGCCGCACCGATTCGACAGGCACGGCGGCGGGCAACCGGGCTTTGGCCATTGCTCGCGCTGCAACCGTCCGGGCTGCGTTTGTCAGTGGTGGGGTTGACCCTCGAAAGCTGAAAGTCTCGTACTGCGTGACCTGTTTTGTAGCCTCCAACGACACCGAGGCGGGGCGCAGTGCAAACCGGCGAGTAGAGGTTGAACTGGTGATGCCTGCGATGGCCGTGGCCGGCAGGAAGTGAAAGCCGACCATGAGCGCAGATGAACGGGATTGGTATCGAGAACGGGCCGCGAAAACCATGCGGGATCATTACTATGACCCGAAGGTGTTTCGCGGTTCGCGGGAGGTTCGTTCAGAACAACCCCGTATCACCTTTTTGCAGTTCATCATCGCCAATTCGCTGCCCTACGCCCTTCTGATTGTCGCGGGAACGGTCTGGCAAATTGCACACGGGGCAACTCCACACGACGCCCTCTTGATGGCCACTCAATGGCTCAAGGGTTTCGTGTTGAGCCATCCGGCCTTGTGTCTCCTGATGGTGGCCGGTGCGGCCTTCTACATGACAAAGCCGCGCCTGGCCGGCATGGTTTATACCTGGCTCGGGATCGGGTTCCTGTGCTTTGTTGCCTTTGACTACTTCGGCAACAAGCGTGTCTCCACGGCTGCGCCGCGAGCAAGCGAGCAGCCGCGCGTGGCCACCATGAGCGTGCCAAAGAATCAACGCGGGCACTATGAGACGCCGGGCAGCATCAACGGCCAGCCTGTCACCTTCATTGTGGATACCGGCGCGGGCCTGACATCCGTTCCTGGCTCGCTGGCCAAGCCCTTGGGCATCACATCATGCGAGCCTCGCCAGTTCAGCACGGCGGCCGGCGAGGTCTTCGGGTGTGTCGCCACAGTAGCAGAAGTGGTTTTCGGTTCCTTCCGTGCCCACAACGTCCAAGTTGCCGTCATGCCCACCATGAACGGCCCTGCATTGCTGGGCATGAACATCCTGGGGATGGTGCAGATCGAGCAGCGCGGATCGGCGCTGCTGTTCTCCACCACCCATTTCCGAGAAGACGATTGAACGTCAAGAACAACAAGGAGGAAAACATGCGTCACCTTCCGCTTTACCTGCTTCTGGCCGCTGCGGCCGGCTGCGCACTGCCGGCGCTGGCCAGTTCTGATGCGGTGCCAGTTGATGCACCGGCCGCTGTTGCGGCCGCTCCGGCCGCCGAGGTCAAGGTGGCCATCACCGGCCACATCGACTTGGCTGCTGATCGAGGGCGCAAGGTCTTCATCGAATTCCTGGCCAGTCCGAGGCTGACGGCCGCCGTGCGGGCCTCGCTGGCCTCCAGCGGCTTCGAGCTGGTGGACAGCCGCGAGCAGGCCGACGTGGTGTACGAGCTGGATGGTGCCTTCCAGGCGCTGCGCCCCGCAACCCGGCGTACCGCCGAGGTTCGCGTGGGCGACTATGCCGAGAACCCCGCGCCCTTGGCCACCAAGAGCGGCCGGGGCGGCTCCGTGATGCTGTCGCTGAACCCCCTGGCCATGCTGGTCGGCACGATTGCATCCAATGTCGGGAATGCGACCGGCGCGCAGGACTCGGTGAACGCGGCCACGGCCGGCGACCCGGACGGCAAATGCCTGTCGCGCTGCGAGACGTGGCGCTACCGTCAGCGCAATGTCGTCAACATGACGCGCAAGGCAGGCACCACGGAACAGAAGTGCTCCGTCCTCGCCACAACCGAGGATGCCGAGCTGGTGCCGGCGCGACTCATCCAGTCGTCCCTTGCGGGCTTGCAGGAGGCCGCTGGCTTGATTGTGGCCCTGGGCCTCTCCGCTGATCCTGCTTTGGCGAAATGAACGCGCCGGGCCTGTCACTGGCGGATCGCTTTTGGATCGCCCATCGCTGGGCCGCTTTCGGGCTGGGTGCGGTGTTCCTTATGGGTGTGATTGTCGCCGGCATCGCCGGGCGTATCCGGCCGCACTACGCTTGGGCCTATGCGCTCATGAGCAACTTGGCCTTTCTGGCATACGGCCTCGACAAGTCGGCGGCCGTTGCCAACCGTTGGCGCTGGTCTGAAAAGGCTTTGCACTGGATCGAGCTGCTATGCGGCTGGCCCGGTGCATTGATTGGACAACATGCCTTCCGCCACAAGTCGCGGAAGGCTTCCTTTTTGTTTTTCACATGGCTGGCCAGCGCCGCGAACGCCGCTGTTTTCGCGCACTTGGCTGGCTTCTATCGTTGGAGTTGGCAATGAACGCTACTCGCGCCCTTGTGGCCCTGATGGCCTGCTTTGCCCTTGGAGCCTCGCACGCGCAGCAGCGCGAATACATCATCTACGATGGCCAGAGCTACCCCGGCGACCAGCTCGACGTTGCGGCCGCCTCTCCCGTGATGGTCAAGCCGGCGCAGCGCCTGGGCAACGGGGACTACTCCATCCCGCGCGCTGCGGATGGTCACTACTACATCGCCGGGGCCGTCAACGGCTTTCCCGTGGTCTTCATGGTGGACACCGGAGCGCGATTCACGACGCTGCCGGTCAAGCTCGCCCGCAATGCTGGTATCCGCGCCGGCCGCGCAACATCCTTTGACACGGCCGCAGGCCGTGAACGTGGTGGCATCACTGCGGCCAACACGGTGATCGTCGGCCCCTTCGCTGTTGAGGGTGCGGCTATCGCAGTCCTGGAGCGCCTTTCAGCTCCGCTGCTGGGGATGGACGTGCTCAACCGCTTCCAGATCGCCTATTCGGGCGGCTTCATGATCTTGCGGGGCGGCCGATGACGCCGGTAGCGGCGCGCGCGTGGGTTCGGCTTCCTTCTGGCCGTCGCCTCGACCTCATCAATCCCGATCCCGGCGCGTGGCTCGACAGTGACCTTGCCTTGCGTTTGGCGAGGACGTACCGCTGGGGTGGGGAATCGTCATGGCCCCTGCCCCTCTCCGTGGCCCAGCATTCGCTCCTGGTGCTCGCTTTGCGCCGGCAGTGGAGCGACACCCCTTTGACGCCCTCTGACGCGCTCCTGGAGCTTCTACACGATGCCGAGGAAGGTTTCCTTGGGTTCGACTGTATTTCCCCCTTGAAAGACGTGCTGGGCCTTTCCTTTCGGGCTGTTTCGTCTCGCCTGATGGCTGCGGTTTCAGATCGGTATGAGCTGCGCACTTGGTCGCCGGCAGCGCACGCCGCCCACAAGCGGGCCGACTCGGTGGCGGCCGCTTCAGAGGCTGTGCATTGCATTGGCTGGCCAGCTCATGAAGTCCGCGATGTCCTGGGCATCGTGCATCCCGTCCTCGATGTCGATCCACTGGCTGACATCTACGATTGCCGGCCGTGGGAGCCGTGGGCGGCTGACGTTGCGGCCGAGCGGTTCCTGGACGCGCTGGAGTCGTTGCGTGCCGCTGTGCATGGGCAGATCAAGGCGCAAGCGTGACCCCTGGGCGTCTCCCCTTTGGGGCCGGGCTTTCGTGCTGCGCATCGAGCCGCCTACGGCGTCTCGCCCCTTCGGGCGTCAATCCCTGACGCCTCCGCGCCGTGCCGGCGCTGCGCGCTCCGCTTGCCGGGCCTGAAGGCCCAGCCGAGGAACTTTCGCGCGCGAAAGTTCGGGATGTGGATCTGATCCGTGGTGTGCCGGCGCTGGTGCGCTGAATCCGCTACGCGCGGGGCCGCACCCCACCACTACCTCGCGCCTTTATTCGTCGTCATGGTGCCCTCCGGCCGGGCTTCTCCGGTCAAGGGCCGGGCTGCGCCCTGAAATCCTCACCCGTTCGGTGCTCGCCTGCGGCTGCGCTCCGCGTGCGGCCTCCGGTTTCTCCCTTGACCGCGCCCGTCCTGCGTGCCCCTGGACGCCGAGGCGACGAGGTAGATGGGGTTGTAAGCCGGAACCGCCGAAATTTCCGTCACCCCAGTTCCAGCCCCGCCACGAGCGCATCGAGGTCGATGACCTTGCCGTCGCTCTGGAAGGTGTAATGCCCGTTCAGCAGGATGTGCCGCCAGGCCGCCGGCGATATCTGGGTGATGAGCCAAGATGGGCGGGACTGAGGTTCAGACGCGAGTTGCCCCTCTGGCTAACGGAAATTTCGGCGGTTCCGGCTTACAACCCCGTGCTGTTCGGTCTGACCCAGGCGGCCGAGGCCATTGCCGCGACCGGCACGGCCTATGTGGTGGAGGGATACCTGGATGTCGTCAGTCTGGCCCAACATGGTGTGCAGAACGCCGTGGCAACGTTGGGCACGGCTACAACAGGCCAGCATGTGGAGCGGCTGCTGGGCTTGGCCAAGCGCGTGATCTTCTGCTTCGACGGAGACGACGCCGGCAGGCGGGCGGCTGCGCGCGCCCTGGACGTGTGCCTGCCTCATGTTACCGACGCGGCCGACGTGAGTTTCCTTTTCCTTCCGCGCGACCACGACCCGGACAGCTACGTGCGCGCCAAGGGTGGGGACGCCTTCAACGACTTGGCCTTGGAGGCTTCGAGCCTCGAAGGCTTCTTCCTGGCCAGCGCGATGCAGGGTTGCCAGTTGGAGTACGCCGAGGGCCGGGCGCGGCTGGTGGCCACGGCTGCGCCGCGTCTCCAGCAGATCAATGCACCGGCAATGCTGCGCCGGATTCTGACCGCCATTGCTGGGCCGTCCAAGTTTTCCGTGGGCGAGCTGATCGACTTATGCGGACTGGAAAAAAACATGCTTGCAACTATTGACGGTCAATAGTTTTATGGTAGAATTCAACTCATCGGCAGCGGATGGACGGCCGATGAACCCCGGAAACAACTGTGAGCAGACAGTGGGGCGCTGAACCGATCTTTCGCACGCGAAAGGGACGATCCACCAAAGACCATCATCAACATGACTTAGGAGCTTTGACCATGCGTACTACCGTTTATGCCCGCCTCTTTGACCGACTGGCCGACCTGATCCCCAGCCTGCAATCCGCCCGCGCTGGTGCGGTTTTCTGCGCCCCTCCGCGTATCCCTGACGACATGGCTGTGTATTGCCACATCGCGGCCGTCGAGGGTGACATGCGCCTGATCGAGCTGGCCGACGACAACCAGAAGAAGGGCACGGTAATGCCTGCGCCTTGGCTCAAGCTGCGTGTGGATATGGTCAACAAGCTGGCCGAGGTGCTGGAGATGGAAGACACCTTCGGTTATCAGGTGATCTACACGGGCGGCAGTGCGGTGAACCCGCGCCGCGCCCAGATCAACATGTTCGCTATGAACTGGCTGCAAGTCATGGTGAATTTTGAGCTGTGCTTCCAGCCTGCCGACGTGTCGGTGGCGGCCTGATCGACAACTAGGGAAAGGACGAACGATCATGAAAACCATCGCTATCGCCAACCAGAAGGGCGGAGTCGGCAAGACCACTGTTGCCCGCAACCTGGCTTTCTTCGCCATCGAGCGCGGCTTGCGCGTCCTGTGCGTTGACCTCGATCCGCAAAAGAACTTCAGCAAGACCCTCCGGGCGCTGCGCGAGCGTACCGTGGGCGACCAGGGCGACGAGCTGCAATCGCTGACGGGCAGCGCCTTGTTCGACGGAGAGGCCATCGAACTGCAACCGCTTCCGTGCGGCGAGTCCGCTGCGCTGGTGGCTGCTGACCGCGAGCTGGTGGACGTGGCCAGCCGCCCGCTGGAAGACCTGCACGCCCCGCGCGCTGCGCTGGCCAAGCTGGCCAAAGACTTCGACGTGTGCATCATCGACACGGCCCCGACGCTGGGCAATCCGCTGTATGCCGCGCTGATCGCCGCTGACTTCGTGGTATGCCCTTGCACGATGGATCAAGACGCCATCGACGGCCTGGGCGACCTGTTTGAAGACATTGCGCGCGTGCAGCAACTGGAATGGAACGCCGACCTTGTGACGCTGGGCCTGCTGGCCAACCGCGTCAATACCCGCCGCGCCTTCGACCGCAACGCCCTGGAGCAACTGCGCGACGAGCTGGGCGAGGTGGTGATGGAAGGGGTGCTTTACGACCGCGCAGCCACGCAGTACGCCAAGGATCGGCCGGTGTGGCGCGTGCAAAGCGGCGAAAGCCAAATCCTGGCCGCCCGCGAAATGAAAGCGGTGTGCAACCAGATTTTCGACAAAGCCGCGATCTAAAAGGACAAGGACATGACCGCAACCGCAACCAACAAAAAGCCCGGCCTGAACCTGGGCAAGCTGTCCGCCGTGGCTCAGATCGCCGTCAAGCCGGCGCAGCCGGCCGACGCCGAAATCGAACTGGCGCGCATCTACAGCGTCAAGCAGGTTCGCAAGACGTTCCGCAACCTGGAGGAACTGGCCGAGAGCTTCAAGCTGAACGGCATCATTGAGCCGCTGGTGGTGCATGAAGAAGCTGACGGCCGCTACCGGATCATCGTCGGGGAGCGCCGCTACCGCGCCGCGCCGCTGGCTGGGCTGGTCAAGGTGCCCGTCATCATCAAGAAGGGGCTGACCGAGCTGCAAATCCGCCGCTTGCAAGTGACGGAGAACAACGACCGCGACGACCTGACCGCCTACGAGGAAGCAATGGGCGTGATCGAGGACGTGGAGCTGTACGGCACCAAGGAAGCGATGACGATCTGGAACCGTGGCGAGGCATGGGTTAGCAAGCGCATGGCTGTGCGCCGCTATGCTGACCCGGTGCGCGAGCTGCTGGAGAACGATCTGTGCGGCGACTTTGAGGTGCTGCACTGCCTCAACCAGATTTACGACATCGAGGACACGCACACCGAGTTTTCGCGCCTCTCTCACCGTATGAACGAGGGCTTGCCCTTGTCGCGCGACGAAGCCCGTAACACGCTGGCCAGAATGAAGGCATGGAAGCAACAGCAAGACGATCTGGCCCAGCGCCGCATCGAGCTGGACAACGCCAAGAAGGCCGGCGACAAGGCCCCGGAGAAGACCCCCGCATGGCTGGAAGAACAGCGCAAGCGGGATGCCGAGCGTGCGGCTGCTGGAGCTGATGCCGGCGACCAGGACGAGGATGGCGGCCAAGGCCCCGCGCCGGCCCCGTCCGCCGCCTCGGGACGCGGCCAGCAAGCCCTCCCGACGATGGAGCTGACCCCGGAGCAGAAGGCCGCTGCCGAAAAGGAGCGGGCCAACGAAAAGCTGCTGTCGCTGCGGGAAGAAACCTTCGAGTGGGGCGAAGCCAATCAGGCGCAGTTCTTCAGCATGAAAACCCACATGACCACGCTGGGCCACAACATGCACGAAACCGAGTGGGTGCTGTGGCAAGGATTCCTGTCCATGACCTTGCCGATGCTGGAAGGCATCGGCCCGGAGCGGGCTGTCATGTATCTGAAGAAGCTCCAGGGCGAGCTGAAGGACAAGACGCCGGCGCAGTTGTGGGAAGAACTGCATCCCGACATCGAGGGCGCTGGCCGGAATGCCTCTCCCGACATGCCGGAAGGCTGGCGTTTCTGACCTCCCCATGAAGGCGGCCGCTGGCCGCCTCTCTTTCAACTTTCGCGCGCGAAACCGCGCTGATGCACCGGACGGCCCCAATGAGACTGAAACGCCTTACCCCGCAAGCCTTTGACCGCGCTGCCGCCGACACCCGCATGGGCGACCAAGCCCGTGAAATGGCGCGCGCCGTGCTGGTGGATGGACGCGCCCAGGTGGACGTGGCCACCGAGTACGGTATGAGCAAGCAACGTGTCAGTGGCGCCGTGGCCACTATCGAGCGGGCATACAAGAAAACCACGACGCCGGGCGTGAGTTCCATTCGCGTGGAGCTAGATCTTCCTGAAACCTTGGCCCTGGAGCTGGCCGCCTTGGCCGAGGCAATGAAAGGGTGCGACGACGCGGCCAGATGTGCCGAGGTGCTGGATAAGGCCACGAACGCCGTGCGCAAGGCCGCCAAGCTCTTGGTAGCCGCGCCATGACCTACGCGATCAACCAAGACGAGGCGCAGGGTGCTCCCTTGCGCCTTTGTCGTTTATAAACGATAATATGGACATGTTCACCGTTCGGCACTACATCACCGAGGACGAGCACGACCCGTTTCAAGAGTGGCTGAAGAAGCTGCGCGACCCGATTGCTAAGGGCCAGGTGGTCAAGCGCGTGGGCCGCATCGAGGCGGGCAACTTTGGCGATCACAAGCCCTGCCGTGAAGGCGTGTGGGAGTTACGAATCGACCAAGGCCCCGGCTACCGCGTCTATTACGCGATGACGGGCGCGGTAGTGGTTCTGCTGTTGTGCGGCGGTGACAAAGGCACCCAGGACGCGGACATCGAGCGCGCCATTGGGTATTGGAAAGACTGGCAACGGAGGTCAGCATGAAGGATCGAAGCCACGACGAAGCGATGGCCGAGCTGTTCAAGGAAGACCCGGCTTTTGCGGCCGAGTACCTGAACCAGCTTCTCCAGGATGGAGAACCGGCCGATCTATTGGTGGCGCTGCGCCAGATGGCGCAAGCGCGCGGTGGCGTGCGCGCTATCGCCAAGGAAACCGAGCTGAATGCCAACCAGCTCTACCGCACGCTGTCGCCCCAGGGAAACCCGGAGCTGCGCAGTCTGTCGGCCGTGCTCAAGGCGCTGGGCCTTCGCTTGGCGGTGCAGCCAGTTGGCCAGCACCATGCCACGGCATGAATCAGAAAGCACAAAAGAAAATGCCCGGCGAGCAGGCCGGGCACTTCAAAGACCATCATCAACCCCTAACGGATCAACCCGCTTGGCAGCAAGAGACACATAAGGAGCAATGAATGTCCCATCATAACACAGACAGCGAAAGCGCAACACTTTTTCCACTTGGGCGAGGCGATGAGCCGGCAGGTGGGAACATCCTGGCCAGCGCCGTGCAGCCTGATCTGTTTGTGGTGCTTGAGGCGATCCATGATTGGCCTGTCAAAGATGATGTGTCCTCGATGGAGTACCCCATTTTCTCCCTCTCGAAGAACCGCGACACGCGCATCCGCGTCTATTCGCGTGCCGGCCGAAGCATTCGCATCATCCCGTCCGCTGTGGGCGCGGCTACAGTCTTCGACAAAGACATCCTGATCTACTGCATCAGCCAGATCGTGCGAGGGCACGATGCTGGCATCAAGGTTTCGCGCCGTGTCCGCGTGGACGTGTACCCGTTTCTGCTGGGAACGCGCCGCAGCACCGGAGGCGCGGCCTACGAGCGCGTGGTGGACATGTGCCGACGCCTGAAGGGCACCACCATTGAAACGAACGTCAAGACGAACGAGAAGGAACAGCTCGAAGGCTTCGGCTTGATCGAGGACTACCGCGTGACGACTTGGACGAAGAACGGCAAAGGCGCGCTGGAGTTGGAGCTGACAATTTCTGAATGGCTCTACCGGGCCGCAATGGACTTCGACATCCTCACTCTACACCCCGACTACTTCAGCCTTGGCCAAGCCCTGGAACGCCGGTTGTACGAGCTGGCGCGCAAGCACTGCGGCGATAAGGCATGGTGGGAAATCAGCTTGCCGTTGCTGCTGGAGAAAACGGGCAGCTCGCAGACCTTGCGCCGCTTCAAGCAAGAGATCAAGGAGATCGTGGAGCGCGACCCATTGCCCGACTACCGGATGTTCCTGGACGAGTCCGTGAAGCCCAACAAGCTGGTCATCATGACCCGCGACAACGCCAAACTGGTATGCGAGGCCAACAAGGCCGGCAAGCTGTCCTGGGTGTCCTACTTCTTGCAAAAAAAACTGGCCTGACCCCCCATGCAGAGGCTCGCCGCACTGCCCCAGCTTGACCACCGGCAGAGCCTCAACCGCCCATCGTGGCACACTGGCCAGCGCCGGGACGGACTCGTCTATCGGCGTACATTTCGCCTTCTTGCCAAACCGCGCGAATTCGTCTATCGCGGTACGGTTTACTCGTCTATCGCCGCACATCCTTGCGCGACAAAACCACCGAAAAACCCGCATCAGCATTGGACTTTTAGCCCGGCAACATCCGAAAACGCCTTTTTTGCTGCCACGCTGAAAGCATCCGACACTGCCAAAAACACTCGTCTATCGGCGTACATTTGGCCACTTATCCACAGAAAACGCGGCCGTTTCGTCTATCGACGTACAAACACTCGTCTATCGCGGTACGCTTTTCTCGTCTATCGGCGTACAGCGTTCTCGTCTATCGGCGTACATGCCACTTGGAAAAATCCTTGCGCGACAAGGACTTACGACCTGTTATCCACAGCGTAACACGCGCGCGCGTTTTAACGCCTTCTTATTTAACGTTTTAACGCCGCCGAAGGGGGGTGCCCCCCCTTCTCGAACCCACCCGGCCGGCTTCGCCGTCCTCCCATCCCCCCAGGGGCTATGCCCCTCGGCCTTCGGCCTCACCCCGAATCGTGCGCGCCTGCGGCGCGAGTGCTTACGAAAGCCCGGCTGCGCCGGGCGGGGTGCTCCACCGCCCTGCAACCACGGTCTAAGCGGCTCAGGCCGTCCGCAAGCGGCCGTCCCGACCTGCCCCGCAAGCGGGGCACCCTGCGGGCGCTAAGACACCGGATAAATCACGCTCGCCGCGTCCTACGGCCGCGTCGACCGCTCAACCGGGCGCGCAGCGCGCCGTGGAACACCGTTCCTGCTGCACAACCGTCAAAAAGTCTTCAAAAGGGAGGGGCGAAGCCTTCCGCGATGGGCATGAAGGCTTAGAAGGGCTGAAATGGCCGCGCAGGAGGCCCGCCACGGCGTTTTCTGACCCTTGGCCAGCCCTGACCCCTCGGACACCCAGAAAAATCGCTTGTAGCGCGTTCTGTGCGGTCGATTTTTTGGCTGAACAGCTCATACGAACCGCTGGCCAGCCGCTGCCCCACGGCGGCCGCCTCGATGCGTGCCGGATGCCTGCCAGCGAAAGTGAACACGATAGACGAATCACTGCCCGCGAAGGCTCTGTTTCCGGGGCTTGGCGGCCGAATTCGAGTGCCAGCACGCATGAAATCGACCTGATCCTGGCCAACTTGCCCATTTTTCCCGGCCTGGAGCCATTCGAGGCTCGGGCCGACGCGCCCGATTCGTCTATCGGGGGCTTTTCCAGAGGGACGGCCGCCGAGGTGGCCACTGACCCGCTTCCACCACCAGCTCGACGCCGGCACGCCGAAGACAGGCGCGGCCGCCGCCGACATCCGGCCGGCGCTTCGCCTGTTGCGTTTGTTGTTGTTTACTGTAAAATACAACATACAACAACAAACAACACAGCCAACCGGAAGGAGTCTGACATGGCAAGCGAAGCGATCATCACGGAAGAATTGATCTGTAAAGCCGCCGAACAACTGGCGGCCGAGGGGATGCGCCCGACGAACGAGACGGTGCGCGAACTGCTGGCGAAGTGGACGAGCACGAAGGGCGGCAGCTACGCCACCATCGGCCCGGTGCTGCGAGCCTGGAAGGCACGCCGCAAGGCTGCCGAGTCGGCCGAGCCGGTGCGCGAAGCCGCGCCCCAGGTGGTGCTCGACAAGGTGCAGGGCTGGGCTTCAGACATGTGGGGCGTGGCCCTGGAGCTTGCCAACGGCCGCTTGGCCTCCGAGCGTGAATCCCTGGAGCGGGTGCGTCAGGAACTCGAAGCCGAGACTGCGGAGGCGCTGGCCCTGGCCGAGAAACGCGAGGACGAACGCGATGAGGCGCGCCGGCAAGCTGCCGAACTGACCGATCAACTGGCCAGCCTTCAGGCCGACGTGGCTGCACAAACCGAGCGGGCGGCGGCGGGGGAGGCGCGGGCGGCCGAGCTGGAGAAGCGGGCCAACGAGGTGCATGACGACCTGAAGGCTGAACGGGCGCGACGCGATGAAGCGGAGGCCGCACGCCGGACGGTGGAAGCCGAGCTTTCCACCCAGCGCGCCGACGTGGCCCGACTCTCCCAGCAAGCGGCAGACTTGGAGCGCGAGCTGGCCCAAGTTCGCGGTGAACTTGCGCGAGTGCAGGAGCAAGGAGCGGCCGAGCTGGCGGCGGCGCGGAAAGAGCACGCCGAAGGGGTGGCTGCTCAACGTGCCCAGCATGATGCCGAGGTGGGGCGACTGAAAGATGCTCACCAGCAGGCATTGCACGACCAGAAGCAGCGCAGCGTGGAGGTCATCGGCAAGCTGGAGGCTTCCAAGCAGCGCATGGAGGCCGAGCTGGACGAGGCGCGCAAAGAGGCCCGCGATGCGGCCGCCCAACTTGGCCGGGTGACAGGGGAACTCGACGCGCTGCGCAGTCAAGTGGCCAGTCAAGAGGCGACCATCCGGGGTTTCACCGCAAAAAAGGCTGACAAGACGTGATCGGCTCCGCGTGGCTGCATCTGGCCAGCTTCGCGGTCATGCTGGTGGCGATCCGCGCCGTCCGGCGCTGGACGTGGCTGTACGCCCTGTCCGTGATGCCCGGCACGCTGGCCCATGAGGCTATGCACTGGCTGGCCGGCTGGCTGTTTGGTGCGCGCCCGGTTTCCCTGTCGATCCTGCCGCGCCGGATGCCTGACGGGGAGCTGCTGCTGGGGCGCGTGCTGTTCATGCGCCTGCGCTGGTGGAATGCGGTTCCCGTGGCCCTCGCGCCCTTCCTTCTCATTCCGTTGAGCGCCGGCCTGCTGTGGCATTCCGCTGGCTGGCTTGCTCTCGCATGGCCCAGCCTTGGCCTGAAGCTCCTGGCCGTGCAATGCCTGCTGGCGACGTGGCCGAGCGGCCGCGATTGGCGGCACGCCTTGGCCGGCGCAGCCGTGGCCGGGGCGCTGACGCTCGCCGGCCTCTACCTCTACAACCGTTTGGGCTTCGCCCTGCGGTGACTTTCGCGCGCGAAAGCCTGCGCCGGCTGATGTTGTGCTTTCATAATGAAAGCAACTTTTTGCGCATAACTATTGACGGTCAATAGTTTAATGGGTAGAATATAGGCATTGCTTCAGTGATGAGGCAATGCCTCGGTAGGGGTGACGGTGAGCAGACCAGACCCCAGCCGCTTAGACCATCTTCAACCCTTCCGCATAAGGAAAACGACCATGCAAACCGCCCTGGCCAACACCACCGCCCAAGCCACGGATTACCCGCAATGGGTGATCGTTGAGAACGCCGGCACCGATGCCGAAGACGTGTGGAGTGACCACCACACTTTCAAGGCGGCGCTGAAGGAGCTGGAGAGCTGCGGCGGCACGGATAACGGCTTCGACCTGATGAAGCGCCTTCCCGATGGCACCCTGACCACGGAATTCTGACCCATGCGCTGTATCGACCTCTTTGCAGGGGCCGGTGGCTTCACCGAAGGCGCGCGCCTGGCTGGCGCGCGCGTGGTGTGGGCCGCAAACCATTGGCCGCTGGCTGTTCAGTACCACCAGACCAACCACCCTGACACTTGGCACGAGTGCCAAGACCTCCAGCAAGCCGACTGGCGCGCGGTGCCCGCGCATGATGTCGTGCTGGCTTCGCCAGCCTGCCAAGGGCATTCGAGGGCAAGAGGCCGCGAGCGGCCGCATCATGACGCGCTGCGCAGCACGGCTTGGGCCGTGGTGGCTTGCGCGGAATACCACCGCAGCCCGGTGATCCTAGTCGAGAACGTCCCCGACTTCGAGAAGTGGGTGCTTTACCCGGCTTGGCGCGATGCGCTGCGCCGGCTGGGCTACGCCGTATCGCCGCATCTGGTTGATGCGGCGGATCATGGCGTGCCGCAGAACCGACAACGCCTGTTCCTGGTCTGCACGCGCTCTCGGCGGCCGCTGCGCTTGAGCCTGCCGCGCCGCGAGCACCGACCTATTGCCGATGTGATCCAGTGGGATGCACACCCGTGGAGTCCGATCGTCACGCCCAGGCGCAGCGACAAGACGCTGCGCCAGATCGCGGCGGGCCGTGCTGCGCACGGCGACCGCTTCCTGATCCCGTACTACTCCAGCGGCAGCGGCCTCACCGGCCGCAGCATCCACCGGCCTGTCGGCACCATCACTACCCGCGACCGCTGGGCCGTGATCGAGGGCGACAAGATGCGGATGCTTGCCGTGCCCGAGGCACGGGATGCAATGAGCTTTCCGCCGTCCTACGTCCTCCCCAACGTCCACCGCGATGCCATGCACCTGCTGGGTAATGCCGTCTGCCCCGTGGTGGCCGCCGACTTCCTCAACGAGCTGCGCCTTGCGGCTTGATCGTTTTCCTGGAGCTGCCCTATGAAACCTTCTCGCTTCCTTCCTGTGATCCTCGCCGGCCTCGCCTTGAGCTGGGCCGGCTCCGCTTTCGCCTTCAAGCCTAGCGCGCTGCGCGAGCTGGCCGATGCCATTGAAACGGCCGCGCCTGTTGCCGTGCCTGCGGCCGGCTCCATCGAGGTGGGCTTTTCGCCCAAGGGCGGGGCCGAGGCGCTGGTTCTTCGCGTGATCGACTCCGCGAAGACCGACATCAAGGCGCTGTCCTACAGCTTCACCAGTCCGCGCGTGGTGGCCGCGCTGCTGCGCGCGGCCAAGCGCGGCGTGGCTGTCTCCCTGGTGGCCGACTACAAGAACAACATCACCGACGACCGCAGCGGAAAGGGCCGGGCGGCCCTTTCCGCGCTGGCCGAGGCCGGTTGCGATGTCCGCGTGATTTCCGCTTACCCGATCCACCACGACAAGGTGCTCATCGTGGATCGCCAGACCGTCGAGCTGGGGAGCTTCAACTACTCCGACGCAGCCGCGCGCGTGAATTCGGAGAACGTCCTGGTGAACTGGAATAATTCGGCGCTGGCCAAGGCATATCTGGCCCACTTTGATCGCAACTGGCGGCAATCCGAGCCTTTCCGTGCCCGGTATTAACAGGAACTCGGAGAACACCATGACCGTCGATTTTTTCCTCATTGATGCCCCGCACACCGTCCCCCAGGAATTCCAGGCTTGGGAGGCTGCGAAAGCGCATCACCGCGCCGTTTTTCTGCGCTACGTGGATGCCGAAGATGGCAGCGCCGAACAATCCCGCCTCGATACGGAGGGCCGGGCCGCGAAGGCCGAGGCTGACCGCTTGGAGCAAGCCGCGCGCACGGCTTGGTTGCGGGCGAAGCGGCAGTCCGTGGAAATCCACATCAACAATGACACGCGCGAAACCCGGCATTGCTTTACCGAGCAGCCGTTGCGAATCCACGCCGGTTTCACGCACCAGGATGCGGCCGCTGGCTGGCGTCAAGTCCTCGCCTTTTCGTCCAGTCCGACCCCTGACGCCGACACCTTGGCACGGATCGAGCGGGCGAAATCGGATGCCGTCTCGCAACTGGAGTCCTATTGGGCCGAGCTGGCCGAAGCCACCGATATTCAGCGCGTTATCTGCCAGGGCGTTCATTACAATTGGGATGCGCTTGGCCAGGGAATCGGTTTCGGTGGGCAGGCGTTCCGTGTTGAGTGGCTGGACGCTGATCGAGAACCGACCGAGTGCAATTTGTTCGCGCAGGGTCGCATCCCGGTTTGGATGCGTGAGAAGCTGCCCGACAACGCCCGTTCCATCGAAGACTTGGGCTATCGAATTGATCCGTTTCCGGCTGTGGATGACAGCTTGGATGACGACCCGCCGTATTAACCCCTGGGCGTCTCCCCTACGGGGCCGGGCTTTCGTGCTGCGCATCGAGCCGCCTACGGCGTCTCGCCCCTTCGGGCGTCAATCCCTGACGCCTCCGCGCCGTGCCGGCGCTGCGCGCTCCGCTTGCCGGGCCTGAAGGCCCAGCCGAGGAACTTTCGCGCGCGAAAGTTCGGGATGTGGATCTGATCCGTGGTGTGCCGGCGCTGGTGCGCTGAATCCGCTACGCGCGGGGCCGCACCCCACCACTACCTCGCGCCTTTATTCGTCGTCATGGTGCCCTCCGGCCGGGCTTCTCCGGTCAAGGGCCGGGCTGCGCCCTGAAATCCTCACCCGTTCGGTGCTCGCCTGCGGCTGCGCTCCGCGTGCGGCCTCCGGTTTCTCCCTTGACCGCGCCCGTCCTGCGTGCCCCTGGACGCCGAGGCGACGAGGTAGATGGTGGGATGCAAAAGCCGGCCCCGCGCTCCGCTGGCCATGTGGGTGATCGACGGGGAGTAGGGGAGCTTGTGCCCCTGCGGGGCAAGAGCAACTGCAACACCTTGGGGGCCTGTTCCGGCCCCCAAACCCCGCCCCGAGGCTCCAAGGTAGCTTGCCTGAACCCCGAAGAAACACAAGCCCGGAACCCGCGAAAAATCAGGCTTTTTTCTCTCACAAACTATTGACGGTCAATAGTTTTATGGTACAATATGACTCATGGTGTAGGAACAAAGAACGGTTCTACACCAGGCAGCAAAGACCACCATCAACCGAGCAAAAAAGGAGCTTCGATCATGGCCAGCATCAACACTTTCACCATCGTGGGCAACGTGACCAAGGACGTGGAATTGCGCTACACGCCCAGCGGCACGCCTTCCGTGACCTTCACTGTCGCCGTGGATAACGTCTATTTCGACCGCGACGGCAAGAAGCACGAAGAAACCGACTTCATCCCGGTGACGACCTACGGCAAGCAAGCCGAGAACGACGCCAAGTTTCTGAAGAAGGGTTCCACCGTGGCGGTGATGGGCCGGATTCGTAGCTGGTACAAGCAGGCCGAACGCAAGGGCGGTTTCAACTTCGAGGCCGAGCGCGTGCAGTACCTGGGCCGTCCCAGCGGCAACCGTGCAGGCGGTGACGCTGGCCAGCAGCAGCAAGGCCCCGGCAACGCCGAGCACGACGACTGGATGCGCGACTACGACAGCACCGAGCAAGCCGGTCAAGGCCGCCGCTAATCATGGCCAGCAGCTTTACCCGTGATGAGCTTTTCGACTTGGAATATGCAGTGAAAAACCTCATCGACGACAAAAAAGACTACTGCCCGAACGAAGAAGGCACCGCCGAGGCGGTGGCCCGCTTGGAAGACCTCCAAGCCAAGATTCAAGGGATGTTGCGCGAATCCGCGCCGCAGACCTGAACAACCGATAGGCCCGGCGAGCAGGCCGGGCTTATCGGCCCTCAAACCCCTAGACCATCATCAACTCACTGGAGAAATGACCATGCAACTCGCAAGCCGCTTCCGCAATGCTTCCGGTATCCGTGCCGACATGCCCTTGTCGGATGACCAAATCCGCAACGTGGCCCCCTCGATCTTTGCCGAGGCCGCCCACGAAAGCCGCTCCGCGCGTTACACCTATATCCCGACCATTGACGTTTTGAACGGCCTGCGCAAAGAGGGTTTCCAGCCCTTCATGGTTTGCCAGACCCGCGTGCGCAACGAGGAAAAGCGCGAGCACACCAAGCACATGATCCGCCTGCGCCACGCCGACCAGATCACTGGCCGCGAGGCGAACGAAATCATCCTGCTGAACAGCCACGACGGCACCAGCAGCTACCAGATGCTGGCCGGCATGTTCCGCTTTGTGTGCTCTAACGGCATGGTATGCGGCGAGACAACCAGCGACATCCGCGTGCGCCATAACGGCGACGTGGTGGGCGAAGTGATCGAAGGTGCTTTCAAGGTGCTGGACAGCTTCGAGGAAGCCACCGCCCAGCGCGAGGCCATGCAGGTGCTCACGCTCAACCAGGGCGAACAGGCCGCCTTTGCCCGCGCTGCACTGGCCCTGAAGTACGACGACCAGGACAGCGGGGCGGTGCCCGTCACTGAATCCCAAATCCTGGCCCCGCGCCGCTTCGAGGATCGCCGCGACGACATGTGGACGACCTTCAACCGCGTGCAGGAAAACATGATGAAGGGCGGACTGCGCGGCCGCAACCGCAGCGGCCGCACCACCACAACGCGCCCGGTCAACGGCATTGACCAGAGCGTTAAGCTGAACCGTGCCTTGTGGGTGCTGGCCGAGGAAATGCGCCGCCTGAAGGGCTAACCCGAGCCGCCCGGCTACGCTGGACGCGCGGCCGGGCATCCCTCCCGCCACTACACGAAGGACGACACCATGAGCAGCCACCACGAATGGGCCGAGGAAGTCACCGCCCAGCACGACGCGCAAAAGCCCTATGCACCCGAGAACGGCCAGCCCTTGCGATTCAAGGCCGGTGATCCGGTGATTTACACGAACCCGGCAGGCATTGAGTTTCCCTTGCGCGTCACCGGCTTCTATCAGCGCCCGGCTTCGCCGTGCGGCCAGTACGCGAACGGAGCGCGCTATCTGCTGGACTGGGATTGCCCGTGGTTCCCGGTTCCCGAATCCCGCTTGCGCCTGGATGAATCCCGCGCCGTGCCCGAGCTGGAGGCCGCCGCCTAAATCGGAGCGCCGTCCGCTGGCCGGCGCTGCAACCCGCTGACGCGCACCAGGGCGAGCAGGCCCGCGCGTGAGCTTCACCCTTAGACCATCCAACCCGAGGATATGACCATGAGCAAGACCGCCGCCGACACCGCCACCAACGAACTGATCCGCCACGCTATCGCGGCATGGGGCTACTTGGTGCGCTGGGGTTCCCGCCTGACCCTGGCCGAGTTTGCGGCCGTGATCCGCCGTCACTCGTCCCATGAACGCGCCGAGGCCCTGGCCGCCGCGCTCGAATCGGCCACGGGCTTTGTGGCCCGCGACTGGCGCGGCTTCCGCGCCAACTGGCAATGCTGATGACCACCGCCCGCCTGCGCGGGCGGGCGCTCTTGGGGCTGCGCCCCGCCGCGCGGCATCCTGCTGGGCTTGGCCGGCACGGCTTCGCCGTCCCGGCGTGGCCCTTTTTCGGGTGTGCGCCGTGGGCGTGAGAGCTGGCCAGGGCTTTGGTGCCCGCAAGCCGAAACGCGGGCTTTGCCCGGTATGTGCAAAGCGCGGCATGACGCAATGGCGGGCTACGCCTGCGGGGATGCTCCGCTGGTGCCAGTATTGCCAGCACAGCGAAGGGCAGGGCGTCTATGACCTGTTGCACCAGGATTCCCGCCATCGTTAGGGCGTCTCCCCTACGGGGCCGGGCTTTCGTGCTGCGCATCGAGCCGCCTACGGCGTCTCGCCCCTTCGGGCGTCAATCCCTGACGCCTCCGCGCCGTGCCGGCGCTGCGCGCTCCGCTTGCCGGGCCTGAAGGCCCAGCCGAGGAACTTTCGCGCGCGAAAGTTCGGGATGTGGATCTGATCCGTGGTGTGCCGGCGCTGGTGCGCTGAATCCGCTACGCGCGGGGCCGCACCCCACCACTACCTCGCGCCTTTATTCGTCGTCATGGTGCCCTCCGGCCGGGCTTCTCCGGTCAAGGGCCGGGCTGCGCCCTGAAATCCTCACCCGTTCGGTGCTCGCCTGCGGCTGCGCTCCGCGTGCGGCCTCCGGTTTCTCCCTTGACCGCGCCCGTCCTGCGTGCCCCTGGACGCCGAGGCGACGAGGTAGATGGTGGGATGCAAAAGCCGGCCCCGCGCTCCGCTGGCCATGTGGGTGATCGACGGGGAGTAGGGGAGCTTGTGCCCCTGCGGGGCAAGAGCAACTGCAACACCTTGGGGGCCTGTTCCGGCCCCCAAACCCCGCCCCGAGGCTCCAAGGTAGCTTGCCTGAACCCCGAAGAAACACAAGCCCGGAACCCGCGAAAAATCAGGCTTTTTTCTCTCACAAACTATTGACGGTCAATAGTTTGACGGGTAGAATATAGGCATTGCTTCAGTGATGAGGCGATGCCCCGGCAGGGGTGACGGTGAGCAGACCAGACCCCAGCCGCTTAGACCATCTTCAACCCTTCCGCATAAGGAAAACGACCATGCAAACGCTGACCGCCACCTACTCCCCCGAAGACAACAAGCTGCGCCTTTATCCGTCCTCCCGACTGGATAGCGCGACTTATGAGCGCGTGAAGGCGGCCGGGTTCAAGTGGGCACCCCGTCAAGAGCTTTTCGTGGCCCCCATGTGGACGCCGGGCCGCGAAGACCTGCTGATGGAGCTGTGCGGCGAGATTGGCGACGAGGACACCGGCCTAGTCGAGCGCGCCGAGGAACGCGCCGACCGTTTCGAGGACTACAGCGACAAGCGCGCCCATGACGCAAGCGCCGCGCGCAACGCCGTGCAGGCCATCGGCCAGCGGTTCGAGTTCGGGCAACCCATCCTTGTGGGCCATCACAGCGAACGCAAGGCCCGCAAAGACGCCGAGCGCATGGAAAACGGGATGCGCCGCGCCGTGCAGATGTGGGAAACCTCCGAATACTGGAAGCAGCGCGCAGCCGGTGCCCTGCGTCATGCGAAATACAAGGAGCTGCCCGCCGTCCGTCATCGCCGCATCAAGGGGCTGGAGGCCGACAAGCGCAAGCAGGAGCGCAGCAAGCAAGAGGCCGAAATGTGGCTGAAGCTGTGGCTTGAATGCGAGGCCGAGCAAGACGCCGAGCTGCAAAAGGCCGTCGCCCTGCGCATCGCTGGCATGTGCTGGCTGCACCTGCCGCGCAAGGAAGGCGACCGCGAAGACTGGAGCCACACCCCGACCGCTTACGACGCCTTGAACGGCTCGCATCCGAACCTCTACGCGCCGCGCACCCTGGCCGAAGTGATCGAGGCGGCCAAGAAAACCTACCCGGCGACGATTGCCCATTGTGACCGCTGGATTGCCCACTTTGAAAACCGGATTGCCTACGAACGCGCCATGCTGGACGAGCAAGGCGGCCTGAAGGCTGAAGGCTTCGACATCCAGCCGGGCGGCCGCGTCCTGGTCGATGGTGAATGGCTGGTGGTGATGCGCGTCAACAAGAAGGGCGGCCAGATCAACAGCGTGACCACGAATGCCCGTTATGTGCGCGTGCGCGGCATCGAGGAAATCAAGGACTACCGCGCGCCGACCGAGGAAGACGCCGCCAAGGTCAAGAAGGCCGCCAAGCTGCCGCCGCTGGTGAATTTCCCCGGTGAAGGCTTCATCGAAATGACCGCCGAGGAATACAAGCGCAAGCCCACCGATTACAAGGGCACCCGCACCGCGCAAGCCACGGCCGAGCATGGCGCATACCGCTACCGCACCGCCTTTTTGGCCAATAGTGGCTATCGGATCGTGCAGGTTTACATCACCGACGCCAAGCGCGTGGACAAGCCCGCACCCGAGGCCGCCGAGCCGGTGAAATTCGAGCGCGAACCCGTGGCCCCGGCCCCGGTGGCGACCGAGCAGGCCCCAGCCAGCGCCGAGAGCACCGACAAGCGCGCGGCGATGGCCGAGGACTTCCAAGCCATGCGCGACCAGCTCAAGGCCGGCGTGCAGGTTGTGAGCGCCCCGCAGCTTTTCCCGACCCCGGCCGACTTGGCCGCCCGCATGGTGGAGCTGGCCGACATCGAGCCGGGAATGCGCGTGCTGGAGCCGAGCGCCGGCACCGGCCGCATTCTGGAGCAGTTGCCCGAGGGCTGCGAAGTGGTGGCCGTGGAGATTAACGCGGCCTTGGGTGGCCGCCTCGATGCAGACCGCCGCGCCGTGGTGATCGGTGACTTCCTGCAATGCACGCCCGAAACCTTGTGGGGATCGTTCGACCGGATTCTGATGAATCCGCCCTTTGCCAACGCAGACGACATCAAGCACATCCGCCACGCGCTGCGCTTCCTGAAGCCGGGCGGCAAGCTGGTGGCGATCTGCGCCAACGGCCCCCGCCAGAATGCCCAGCTTCGCCCGCTGGTGGAGCAGCACGGCGGCGAATGGGAGAACCTGCCGCCCGATACCTTCGCGGAATCCGGCACCGCCGTTAATACCGCCCTTTTCACCCTGACCGCCTAACCCACCAACGCACGCGCCCCGGCTTCGCCGGGGCCGCTCAAGGAGTACGAGCCATGCAACCGAAATTTATGCCTTGGGTTGACCTGCTGCCGGAAGTGGGCGACCCGATCCGCAACGAGCGCAACAAGCTGGCCGCCAAGCTGGCCAGCGCCGAGGAACTGGAAAAACAAGCGGCCGCGCTGCGCGCGGGAGTCCGTGAGGGCCGCGCGGCCCTGCTGGATCGAATCATGAAGCAATGGACGCTGCACGACATCGAGCAGGCCGCGACCGCTGCCGCCGACCGTGGCCAGCCGTTCCCGCCCGGCTTCGTGAAAGACGGCGAGCTGCGCGAGGCGCTGCGCGCCCTCGATGGTGCCCCGTCCCCGCTGGAGGTGTTGCAAGCCTTCCACGCTGGCCGCGTTATCCGGCAACACAACCTTTTCAGCACCGCGACCGAGGACGAACAGCGCGAAACGCTGCACCGGGTTTTCGACTGGTGGAATTACGGCGCTGTCCCGCTGCTGACCCGCTTGGAAGGCTAGGGGAGGGCGGCCGATGTCTATACAGGAGCAGGCCGCCGCACTGGTGGCCGCCGTCGATCCGGCCGCTGTCGCGGCCGTGATCGCGGAATTCCCCGAGGCCGAGAAGGTGGGCATCCGCACCAACTGGCAAAGCCTCGATCCCCATCTAGGGCACCGCGTCCCGAAGGCCCCGGCCGACCGGGCCGAGTACCTGGCCCGGAAAATCGAGCAGTACGAGGCCGAGCTACAGCGCGACATCGCCACATATACGCGCTACCGCGAGCAGGGCCTAGCGGCCCTGTCCGCTTACGACGTGTGCATTTCCAGCGGTAACAACCCGCTGGGCGCGCTGCGCACGGCGCTGCGCCTGAAGGACGCCCACATTTCCTATGACCTGTCCATTCTGGTCAAGCTGACGCTTGAGCTGGAGGACGTGAAAACCGAGCTGGCCGAGGCGGAACCCCCGCAACTGGCCCTTTTCTGAAACGCGCGGCCGCCCGGTGGCGGCCGCAACTGGAGCACCTACTATGCCCCGCGCCCATGTCCCGACCATTGACGAAGTTTTAGCTGATCCCGCCGCCTCCCACTGGATGAAAGACGCGCTGCGCTCCGCGCTGGCCCGTGACCCGGTGAACGTGGCCAACGATGCCGCCTTCCTGTGCGCCCTGCTGGACAAGCGGGCCGATGCTGCTATGGAGGCGGGCAGGGCGGCCGTGGCCGCGACCGCTCCCCAGGTGGAGCGGTAGGCCGGCGACAAGCCCGGCTGCGCCGGGCTGGAAGGGCAGGGCTTCGCCCTGCTGGCTGGGCCGGCAAGCCTGCGCGCTGCGCGCGCCGTCCTGCCGGCGTCCTTCCTTGTGTCGCTGCTGCTGGCTGGCTGGATCTTCTCCTTCCCCCTGTTCCGCTCCCTCCGTGGCTTGCCCTGGCCCCTGAAAACCTGCTGGGCGAATCGTCCCGCTTCGCGGGCCGACCGGGCTGCTCCAGGTTCGCGCATTCGCGCTCATCCCCTTCGGGGACTGCTGCGCAGCCTTGCACATCCCTTTCGCTTGCGCCCTCCGGGCGCTGGCCTGACGGCCTGAAGTGAGCTTTCGCGCGCGAAAGCTGGACAACTGCACAAAGGCGTCCGTGGTGTGCAGAGGGTGGGGATTGCCTGTCACTTCCAAGGGTATCAGTTCGTTCTCGCCGTCAAGGGCTGCGCGCCCTGAAGGGCGCTTGCGGCCGCTGGCCGTTTCACCCTTGACCGCTGCGCTGCGAACCGATCCAGAGGAAGTAGGCAATCCCGCCCACTTCCTGGAGTCCATGACATGACCGCTTCGCACATCGACCTTTTCACTATTGACGACAACGGCCAGTTTCAACTGGCCAGCGCCGGCCAAGTCATCGAGGCCGCCTTGGCCATCCTTGACGAAAAGGTGATGCGCAACGGCCTGATTTCAGCGCCGGCTGACGCCAGCGCCTTCTTCTCGCTGCGCCTCGGGAACCTGGAGCATGAGGTGTTCGCGGCCATCTTCCTGGACGCACAGAACCGCGTCATCGAGTACATCGAGCTGTTCCGGGGCACGCTGACGCAGACCAGCGTGTACCCGCGCGAGGTGGTGAAGACCTCGCTGCGCCTGAACGCTGCCGCCGTCATTTTCGCGCACAACCACCCGTCCGGGGTGCCCGAGCCGTCGCGCGCCGATGAGAACCTGACCAGAGTGCTGAAGGACGCGCTCGCCCTGGTGGACGTGCGCGTGCTGGATCACGTCGTCGTCGCGGGTGGCGCGTCCGTGTCCTTCGCTCAACGCGGCTTGCTGTAGCCGCTGCTGGCCGGGTGAAAAACCCGGCAAACGCCCCTTCGGGGCGTTTTGCCCGGTAGTTTTAACGACCGTTTTTCCTATCGGAAAAAGCGGCATTAAAACTGTCATTTTCAGAAGACGACTGCACCAGTTCATTGGGCTGGCCGCCATGTGTGCATAGGACTCCTGAACGTGACGTGTCAGGAGTCCTATGCACGAAATGCCGCGAGAGGCCGGGAGTGCTCAGAAGTCACATGCACGGCGCGACGAAGCCGGAACCGCCGAAAATTCCGGCGATCAACCGGCAAGTTGCTTGATGCGGTCTGCCAGGCGTCCGAACGCCTCGTTCACGTAGTCCAGCACCTTGGGTTCTGCGCCCTGCGCACGTAGCGAGCTTTTGAAGTCGTCCAAGTCGGACAGCCATTGCCGATGCAGTCTCCCCAGCTCTTTGAGATGTGGCTGGAAGGCTTGCAGGTTGCCACCTGCACGAAGTGCCTGATAGCCGCGCTCAAGTGTGGCCGCCGTTGTCAGCAATTGCGTCCCCATTTGTTTATGCTGTTCGGAGAACTCGGCCATGCCGTCATAGGACCGCGATGCCTTGTTGCGTTCGGCTTCGGACGCCTCTTCCATGAGGTGGGCGTAACGATAGAACCCTGGGAACTCGCGGGACAGTGCCATGAGCTGCTGGTCGGAAGTGCTGACCCAAATCCTGTGCAGGGTGGGCACGTGTCCCATCATGCGATTGATGACAGCATGTGCCTCGCTCACGCCTTCGGCGGAAAGCTGCTGCATCTGCTGATCTATCCTCGCGGCCAGTCGGCGAAATTCGTTCATGCTTATCAGTAGCCCGCCTCTTTCTGGTGCCGGAATGCCAAGACATACACCGCATCCTCGGTCGGCTCATGGCGGTACAGGGCCACATAGCCGGAATCCCCGAAGGCAATCACCAGCTCCCGCAACTCTGGCATTTCAGGGAACGGCCGGCCAATGTCGGGGGCCGTTTCCAGCAGTAGGAATTGACGCTCGATGGCTTGGCCGGCCCGCATGGCGGCTTCCGGGGCCTTGACGGCAAGGAACCTCCGGCATCGTTCCAAGCCTTCCGCTGCGCCTTCTGTGACGATTACTTGTGGCACTCAGGCACCGCTTTTTCGTCATCGGTGCCCCAGGTGTTCAACCAGGTGCGCACTTCCTGGCCGGTCAGGTGCCGGCCGGTTTCCTGATAGGCCGACCAGGATGCCAAGGCTTCCTGCTTGAAGCTCTCGCGGGCTTCCTCGCGCTCGACGTATTGCTGGATGGCTTCGAGCATGATCCAGTGGGGCGAGCGGCGGCGCTGACTGGCGAGGTGCTGGACGCGACCTTTTAGCGTGTCGTCGATCTTGAGAGACGTTGCCATAGTGGGACTCTTATCACGTAGTAATACCAAGTGATAATCTAGCCCTTTTCTACCCCCGAGTCCATCCCTAGCCTTGTCCGGCAAACGATCATTAGGCGGCCAAACCGGACTCCTGTCCGAAAACATCTTGCGCAACGGGATGACGGACAATAAGATAGGCGGACGGCATAACGGACAAATGGGCGGAAATGGCACTCATCGGCTATGCGCGGGTATCGACGGCGGAACAGGACACCGCCTTGCAGACGGATGCGCTGCGCAATGCAGGCTGCGAACGGGTTTTCGAGGACACGG
>Ga0209922_100228_pt1 | contig 126870 bp, 112 predicted proteins | sample ThiBiot_500_biof_FD_183946 | JGI IMG/M metagenome (GOLD analysis project Ga0209922, IMG submission 183946) | Wastewater bioreactor microbial communities from Cape Town, South Africa - Thiocy_expt_500_biof (SPAdes) | ecosystem: Engineered > Bioreactor > Thiocyanate-remediating >... | reverse complement strand
AGCTGCCCAAGGTCGCCTTGGTGGCCTGCATGCGCAAGCTGCTGACCACGCTCAACGCCATGGTCCGCACCAATCAACCCTGGAACAACTCGCTTCACGGCGCTTGACTCGGAAGACGGTTACTCAGGCGTAGCGGCGCGGCTCGCCCGCGCCGTAGAGGTTCTCGGTGCAGCGCCCGCACAGGGTCGGATGCTGCGCGTCGGCGCCGACGTCGGCGCGGTAGTGCCAGCAGCGTTCGCACTTGGCGTGCGCGCTCGGGGTCACGACGATCGCCTCGTCCTCGGGGCCGGCGGCGCGCACCAGGCGCGCCTGCGAGGTGATGAGCACGAAGCGCAGGTCGTCGCCGAGCGAGGCCAGCGCTTCGTAGCGGGCGCCGCTCGCGCGCACCTCGATCTCGGCCTGCAGCGACGAGCCGATGGCGCCGGTGGCGCGCACCGCCTCGATCTCGCGCAGCACGTCGGCGCGCACCGCGCGGATCGTCGCCCACTTCTCGCGCAGCGTCTCGGCATCGGGCTGCGGCGCGAACACGTGCCAGGTCTGCGTGAAGATGGTCTCGCCGCCGTTCTTCCATGCCTCGGGCGCGAACAGCGGCCACGCCTCCTCGGCGGTGAACGAGAGGATGGGCGCCATCAGCCGCAGCAGCGTGTCGGTGATCGCATGCAGTGCCGTCTGCGCCGAGCGGCGGGCGAGCGAGCCGGCCGGGGTGGTGTACAGGCGGTCCTTGAGGATGTCGAGGTAGAAGGCGCCGAGGTCCTCGGAGCAGAAGGTCTGCAGCCGCGCCACCGCCGGGTGGAACTCGAAGCGCTGGTAGTCGGCCTCGATCGAGGCCTGCCAGGCGGCGGTCATCGCCAGCGCGTAGCGGTCGATCTCGAACATCCGATCGAGCGGCACGGCGTCGCGTGCGGGGTCGAAGTCGGCCACGTTGGCGAGCAGGAAGCGCAGGGTGTTGCGGATGCGCCGGTAGGCCTCGACGACGCGCTTGAGGATCTCCTCGGAGATCGACATCTCGCCCGAGTAGTCGGTGCTGCCCACCCACAGGCGCAGGATCTCGGCACCCAGCCGGTCGGACACCTCCTGGGGCTCGACGCCGTTGCCGAGCGACTTGCTCATCTTGCGGCCCTGGCCGTCGACGGTGAAGCCGTGCGTGAGCAGCGCCCGGTAGGGCGGCTCGCCGTTCATCATCGAGGAGGTGAGCAGCGACGAATGGAACCAGCCGCGGTGCTGGTCGCTGCCCTCGAGGTACATGTCGGCGGGGAAGGTCGACTGGTCGGCATGCGAGCCGCGCAGCACCGTCTGGTGGGTGGTGCCCGAGTCGAACCAGACGTCGAGCGTGTCGCGGTTCTTCTCGTAGAGCGCGGCCTCCTCGCCGAGCAGGGTCTGCGGGTCGAGCCGCTGCCAGGCCTCGATGCCTTCGCGCTCGATCAGCTGCGCGACCTCCTCGAGCAGCTCGAGCGTGCGCGGATGCAGCTCGCCGGTCTCGCGATGCACGAAGAAGGCCATCGGCACGCCCCACTGGCGCTGCCGCGACAGGGTCCAGTCGGGCCGGTTGGCGATCATCCCGTGCAGGCGGGCCTTGCCCCAGGCCGGATAGAAGTGCGTGGCCTCGACGCCGCGCAGGGCCGTCTGGCGCAGGGTCTCGCCGCCGTCTGCCGGCACGACGTCCATGCCCGCGAACCACTGGCTCGAGGCGCGGTAGATGATGGGCGTCTTGTGCCGCCAGCAGTGCATGTAGGCGTGCGACTCCTGGCTGACGCCGAACAGGCAGCCGTGGGCGCGGATGTGCTCGACGATGCGGGGATTGGCCTCCCAGATCGACAGGCCGGCGAACTCGGGCAGCCAGCTCGCGAAGGTGCCGTCGCCGAGCACCGGCTGCAGGATGTCCTGGTCGCGCAGGCCGTGCTGCTTGCACGAGGCGAAGTCCTCGATGCCGTAGGCCGGCGCCGAGTGGACCAGCCCGGTGCCGGAATCGAGCGTCACGTAGTCGCCGAGATGGACCGGCGAGAGCCGGTCGGCGAACGGATGGCGGAAGCGGATGCCGTCGAGCGCCCGGCCGGGGACGTGCGCGACGATCTCGTGGCCGCCTGCGCCGGCCAGCCCCCAGCGCTCCAGGCAGCGCTCGACCAGCTCGCTGGCCAGGATCACCAGGGCGGGCTCGCCCAGCCATTGCACGCGCACCAGCGAGTAGTCGAAGTCCGGGTGCAGGTTGAGCGCCTGGTTGGCCGGGATGGTCCACGGCGTGGTGGTCCAGATCACCGCATAGCCGCGCTGCACCGGCAGCTGCGGCAGCCCGAAGGCGGCGGCCAGCCTGGCCAGCTCCCCGTGCGCGAAGGGGAAGCCGACGTCGATCGACGGATCGACGCGGTCAGCGTACTCGACCTCGGCCTCGGCCAGCGCCGAGCCGCAGTCGAAGCACCAGTTGACCGGCTTCAGCCCGCGGTAGACGTAGCCCTTCCTCATGATGGTGGCCAGCGCGCGCAGCTCGTCGGCCTCGTTGCGCGAGGCCATGGTGAGGTAGGGATCGTCCCACTGGCCGAGCACGCCGAGCCGGATGAAGCCCTCCTTCTGACGCGCCACCTGGCTGGCGGCATAGGCGCGTGAGCGCGCCTGCACCTCCTCGGTGGAGAGGTTCTTGCCGAAGGCCTTCTCGATCTGGATCTCGATCGGCATGCCGTGGCAGTCCCAGCCCGGCACGTAGCGCGCGTCGAAGCCCGCCATGTTGCGGCTCTTGACGACGATGTCCTTGAGGATCTTGTTGACCGCGTGGCCGATGTGGATGTCGCCGTTGGCGTAGGGCGGGCCGTCGTGCAGCACCCATACCGGGCGGCCCTTCGAGCCCTCGCGGATGCGACGGTACACCTGCTTCTCCTGCCACTGGCGCGTCCACTGCGGCTCGCGCCTGGCGAGGTCGCCGCGCATCGGGAACGGCGTCTCGGGCAGGTTCAGCGTGTCGCGGTACGACTTCCCGCCTTGCGCGGGACGGTCGGATTTGCCATCGGCCATGGAGGTCTCTCGGATCAGTCGGTTCGGGGTGCCGCCGCCTCGGCGTCGTGGCTGCGGAACCAGTCGCGCGCAGCCTGCGCGTCGCGGCCGATCTGCGCGGTGAGCGCCTCGATCGAGTCGAAGGGGGCTTCGTCGCGCAGCTTGTGCAGGAACTCCACGCGCACCAGCCTGCCGTAGAGGTCGGCGTCGAAGTCGAACAGGTGCACTTCGAGCAGCAGCCGCCCGTCGCGCTCGACGGCCGGGCGCGTGCCCAGGCTCGCGACGCCGGGCAGGGGGCGATCGCCCAGCCCGTGCACGCGCACCACGAACACGCCCGCGACGGCGGGCCGCTCGAACGGGATCGGCAGGTTCAGCGTCGGGAAGCCGAGCGTGCGCCCCAGCTTGCGGCCGTGCAGGACGTGCCCGGAGATGAAGTAGGGCCGCCCGAGCAGCTCGCGCACCGCGGCGAAGTCGCCCGCGGCCAGCGCTGCGCGCACCGCCGAGCTGGAGATGCGCTGGCCGTCTTCGCGGGTCACCGTCTCCACGCGCGCCAGCTCGAAGCCGTGCCGCACCGCGGCCTCGCGCAGCATGGCGAAGTCGCCGCGGCGCCGCGCGCCGAAGCGGAAGTCGTCGCCGATCAGCAGGTAGCGCGTGTGCAGGCCCTCGACGATGATGGTGTCGATGAAGCGCTCGGCCGGCAGCGTGGCCACCGAGGCGTTGAAGTGGGTGATGCACACTCGCTCGACGCCGCAGGCGGCCAGCGCGTCGAGCTTGTCGCGCTCGGTGCTGATGCGCGCCGGCGGCGGGATGGGTGCGTGCCCGCCGGGCCGGCCCGCGGCCGCGGCGGCCTGCGGCGCGCTCGCCGCCAGCGCCGCGAAGTACTCGCGCGGGTGGGGCTCGAAGGTGAGCACGCAGGTCGGCAGGCCGAGCTCGCCGGCGCGCCGCTGCAGCTGCGCCAGCACCGCCCGGTGCCCGGCGTGCACCCCGTCGAAATTGCCGATGGTCAACGCGCAGGGATCGCGTCGATCGGCAGGGGGCAGGTGGCGGAAGACTTCCATCGCAGGAGCGGGCTGGGATCGGGCGGCAGGTGCCCGAGTGCGTGCGCAAAACATTGAATTATAAAGGCCGGGCGCCCGCCGTCGGCGGATGCCGATGATACGATTGGGCGATGAAGAAGATCGTGGTGCTGCTGTCCGGGCGCGGTTCGAACATGGCGGCGATCGCCGCGGCGCTGCGCGAGGAGCGCTGGCCTGCCTCCATCGCGTGCGTCATCGCCGACCGGCCGCAGGCGCAGGGGCTGGCGCGCGCCGCGCAGGCAGGCCTGGCCACGGCGGTGGTCGAGCGCAGCGCCTTCGCGCGGCGCGACGACTTCGAGCGCGCGCTCGCCGAGACGATCGATGCGCACCGGCCCGACGCGGTGGTGCTGGCCGGCTTCATGCGCGTGCTCGGCGCGGCGTTCGTCGAGCGCTACCACGGGCGCCTGCTGAACATCCATCCCTCGCTGCTGCCGGCCTTCCCGGGGCTCGACACCCACCGGCGCGCGCTGCAGGGCGGCGTGGCCGTGCACGGCGCCACCGTGCATTATGTCGGGGCCGAGGTCGACGCCGGCCCCATCATCGCCCAGGCGGCGGTGCCGGTGATGCCGGAAGACGACGAGGACGCGCTGGCCGCGCGCGTGCTGGCCTCCGAGCACCGGCTCTATCCGATGGCGCTGCGCTGGCATCTCGACGGACGCCTGCGCCTGCAGGGCACGCGCGTGACGCTCGCCGATCCGCGGCCCGGGGAGGCGCGCTGGCTCTGGAACGACGCCCGCTGAAACGCGTCGCCGGCGCGCGTACGCGTGCGCCCGGCGGCCCGCGCACGCATGCATCCGGCGGTCCGCGCGTGGGCGGCTCGCGTGCGCGCGCGCCCGCCTCCCTCGACGCCTTGTGCCGCGAGGTGCTGGCGCGCACGCTGCGCTTCGAGGCGCCGGCCGACGGCGTGCTGCGCGCCTTCTTCCGCGCGCACCCGCAGCTGGGCCGACGCGACCGCGGCGAGATCGCCGAGGCGGTGTTCGACGTGCTGCGCCATCGCCGTCTCTATGCCCACCTGGCGCAGGGCGGCGCCGGGCCGATCGAGCCTCGCCTGCTCGCGCTGTCGCAGGCGCGTCGCGCCGGCCGGCTGGCGATCCCGCCGGTGGCGTCGGCCGTGCGCGCGAGCCTGCCCGACTGGCTCGCCGAGGCGCTGTGGGCGCACTACGGCGAGGCCGAGGCGCAGGCGCTCGCCGCGGCGCTGCTCGAGACGGCTCCGCTCGACCTGCGCGTGAACACGCTGCGCGCCGATCGCGAGCAGGTGCATGCCGCGCTCGCCGCCGAGGGCATCGAGGCGCAGCCGCTGGCGCTTGCGCCCGATGCGCTGCGCGTCACCGGCAAGCCGGCGCTCGAGCGCAGCGCGCCCTTCGAGGCCGGCTGGTGCGAGGTGCAGGATGCGGGCAGCCAGCTCATCGCCCTGCTGGTGGCGCCGCGGCGCGGCCAGACGGTGATCGACCTGTGCGCCGGCGCCGGTGGCAAGACGCTGGCGCTGGCCGCTGCCATGCGGTCGACGGGCCAGGTGTACGCCTGCGACGTCTCGGCGCAGCGCCTGCTGCGCATGCGTCGCCGGCTCGAGCGCTGCGGCGCGACCAACGTGCAGCCGCTGGCGCTCGCCGACGAGCGCGACGCGCGGCTGCAGCGCCTGCACGGGCGCGCCGATGCGGTGCTGGTGGACGCGCCGTGCAGCGGCACCGGCACGCTGCGGCGCAACCCCGACCTGAAGTGGCGCACCGGTCCGGCCGAGGTGGCCCGGCTGGTCGCCGCGCAGCGCTCGATCCTGGCGGCGGCTGCGCCCCTGGTGCGCCCCGGCGGCTGCCTCGTCTATGCCACCTGCAGCCTGCTCGCCGCCGAGAACGAGGAGCAGGCGGCGTGGTTCGAGGCGATGCACCCGGCCTGGCGCCGCCGGCCGGCCGGCGAAGTGCTGGCCGCGCAGGGCGCGCAGCCGGGGCCTCAGGCGGTGGCCGACGGGCTGCTGCGCCTGCTGCCGCAGCGCGACGGCTGCGACGGATTCTTCGCGGTACGCTGGGAGCGTCCGCGCTCGAACGCGAAATCGCATGACGGGCGCGTCGGCGGGTAGAATCGGCGCAATGGCGGATTCCATCCTGGCATTCCTCGATCGCGGGCTGCTCGGCGCGGCCTGGTGGCAGATCGTCGCCTGGACGCTGGCCGCCACCCACGTCACCATCGTCGCCGTGACGCTCTACCTGCATCGCTGCCAGGCGCACCGCGCGCTCGACCTGCACCCGGCGGTGGCGCACTTCTTCCGTTTCTGGCTGTGGCTCACCACCGGCATGGTCACGCGCCAGTGGGCCGCGGTGCATCGCAAGCACCACGCCCGCTGCGAGACCGGCGAGGATCCGCACAGCCCGGTGCGCTGGGGCCTGCGCAAGGTGCTGCTGCAGGGCACCGAGCTCTACCGCGCCGAGGCGGCCAACCCCGACACCGTACGCAGGTACGGGCACGGCACGCCGGACGACTGGATCGAGCGGCGGCTGTATTCGCGCCATTCGACCCTCGGCGTGTACATCGTGCTGGTCCTCGACGTGGCGCTGTTCGGCGCCATCGGCCTCGCCATGTTCGGCGTGCAGATGCTGTGGATCCCGGTATTCGCCGCCGGCGTGGTCAACGGACTCGGGCACGCGCGCGGCTACCGCAACTTCGAGTGCCCCGATGCCAGCACGAACATCGTGCCCTGGGGCATCCTGATCGGCGGCGAGGAGCTGCACAACAACCATCACACCTACCCCAGCTCGGCGCGGCTGTCGGTGAAGTGGTACGAGCTCGACATCGGATGGACGTACATCCGCCTGCTGGCCCTGCTGCGCCTGGCGACCGTGCGCCGCCTCGCCCCCCGGCCGAGCTTCGCCCCGGTGCGTCCGGCGATCGACCTGCAGACCCTGCAGGCGGTGATCGCCCACCGCTACGACCTGATGGCGCAGTACGCGCGCTCGCTCAGGCGAGTGTGCGCCGAGGAGGCGCACCGCCTCGCCGTGCTCGAGCGGCCGGAAGGCCTGCTGCTCGAATCGGCGCGCCGCTGGCTGCACCGCGACGCCGCGCGCTGGACCGAGCACCAGAAGGCCCGCCTGGGCGAGGTGCTCGCGGCCAGCGAACGGCTGCGCCGGCTGGTCGAGATGCGCCGCGAGCTGTCGGCGGTGTGGGAACGTTCCAACCTGAGCCGCGAGCAGCTGCTCGCGCACCTGCAGCAGTGGTGCCAGCGCGCCGAGGCGAGCGGCATCCGCGCGCTGCAGGACCTCTCGCTGCGGCTGCGCTCCTACGCCTGAGCGGCGGGATCGCGGCGCCGAGCCACCGTCATCATTCACGAAACCGGAGAGCCCTGCGTTGAGCGTCCATCCCGTCGACCCCGCTGCCGCCGATGTGCGGCGCAAGCCGATCACGCAGGTGCAGCTGGCCGAGCTGCGCGCGCGCGGCGAACCGATCGCCGTGCTCACCTGCTACGACGCGAGCTACGCGACGCTGCTCGACGATGTCGGCATCGAGTGCCTGCTGATCGGCGATTCGCTCGGCATGGTGGTGCAGGGCCATCGTTCCACGCTGCCGGTGACGCTCGACGAGGTCGCCTACCACGTCGGCTGCGTGGCTCGCGGCAGCCGCTACGCGTGGGTCATCGCCGACATGCCGTTCGCGACCTACCAGACCAGCGTCGATGCCGCCTTCGCCAACGCCGCGCGGCTCATGCAGGCCGGCGCGCACATGGTCAAGCTCGAAGGCGGCGAGTGGCTCGCCCCGACGGTGCGCGTGCTCACGCGTGCCGGCGTGCCGGTGTGCGCGCACCTGGGGCTCACGCCGCAGTCGGTCCATGCGCTCGGGGGCTACCGCGTGCAGGGCCGTACGCCCGAGGCGGCCGAGCGGCTGATCGCCGACGCCCTCGCCCTGCAGGAGGCCGGCGCCACCATGCTGGTGCTCGAGATGGTGCCGGCGACGCTGGCCGAGGAGCTGACGCGGCGCCTGACGATGCCCACCATCGGCATCGGGGCGGGCGCCGGCTGCTCCGGCCAGGTGCTGGTGCTGCACGACATGCTCGACGTCTATCCCGGGCGCAAGCCGCGCTTCGTGCGCAACTTCATGGACGGCGCCGGCAGCGTGCGCGCCGCCGTCGAGGCCTACCGGGACGCGGTCAAGTCGCGCGCGTTCCCGGGCGCCGAGCACGCCTACTGAACGGAACGGCGCGCCGCCGCGTCCCGTTCGCCGCCATGGCCATCCCCGTCACCGAAGTCGCCATCGTCACCGGCGCCTCGCGGGGGCTGGGGGAAGCGCTGGCCGCGCAGCTGCTGGCGCCGGCGCGGCGGCTGATCTGCATCGCGCGTTCGCCCAATGCCGCGCTCGCCGCGCAGGCGCAGGCGAGCGGCGCCCCGCTCGACTATCGCCTGCACGACCTCGCCGACGCCGAGGCCACGGCGCGCCTGGCGCAGGCGCTCGGCGAGACGCTGCGCGAGGCCGCCGCGGCCGGTACGGCCTCGCCGATCTCACGTTTCGTGCTGGTGAACAATGCCGGCGTGATCGAGCCGATCGGGCGCATCGAGTCGCTCGCGGCCGCACCGCTCGCGCGGGCGCTGCAGGTTAATCTCGCCGCCGCCATGCTGCTGACCGCGGCGTTCCTGTCGGCCACCGATGCCGCGGGCGCCGACCGGCGCATCCTCAACATCTCGTCGGGGGCGGCGCGCCACCCACTGGCCGGCTGGTCGGCCTATTGCAGCTCCAAGGCGGCGCTCGACATGTTCACCCGCTGCATCGCCGCCGAGCACGCGGGGCGGCCCGACGCGCCGCGGGTGTGCTCGCTCGCGCCCGGCGTGCTCGACACCGGCATGCAGGCCACCATCCGCACGGCCGCCCCGGCCGACTTTCCGCAGGTCGAGCGCTTCCGCAAGCTCGCGGCCGAGGGCGCGCTCGCTTCGCCCGCGCAGGTCGCGCAGCGCATCGTCGCCTATCTCGAGGGCGACGACTTCGGGGCGCGCGAGATCGACGACATCCGCGACCGATGAAAAGCAAAAGCCCCTCGGGCGAGGGGCTTTCCGGCATTCCGGCCAGCGCCGGAGGGCGCTGGCTCGCGCCTGCCGCTACTTGATCTTGGTTTCCTTGTAGGCCACGTGCTTGCGGGCAACGGGATCGAACTTCTTGATCTCCATCTTCTCGGGCATGGTCCGCTTGTTCTTGGTGGTGGTGTAGAAATGGCCGGTGCCGGCCGTCGATTCGAGCTTGATCTTGTCGCGCATGGTCGGGCTCCTTGCCTGTCGGGGTCGGACGGGACTCGGTCGGGGTTCGCGCGCGCTTACGCCGCTTCGCCGCGGGCGCGCAGGTCGGCCAGCACGACGTCGATGCCCTTCTTGTCGATGAGGCGCAGCGCCGCGTTGCTCACGCGCAGGCGGATCCAGCGGTTCTCGCTCTCGACCCAGAACCGGCGGTACTGCAGGTTGGGCAGGAAGCGCCGCTTGGTCTTGTTGTTCGCGTGCGAGACGTTGTGGCCGACCATCGGCGCTTTTCCGGTGACTTGGCAGACTCGGGCCATGGTGGATTCCGAAACTCAGCAAAGCTTGAAATTATAACGTAGTTGCCGCTCAGCGGGCAAGGCTGGCAGAGCTCGCGACAGGCAGGGTTCGTGACGAGCAGGGATTGCAGTCGTCCCGGAAAGTGTGCAGGAATCGTAGCGAGCGGCCCGAGGTCGTGCCGAGAAGCGCAGCCGTACTGGAGTACGGCGAGCATCGCAGGCGCGAGATCGGACCGCGCAGTAGATTCCTGCACACTTTCAGAGCAGGCCCGCCTCGGCGAACGAGAAGCAGCGATTGCCGGCCACGATCAGGTGATCGAGCACCGGCAGGTCCAGCTGCGACAGCGCGCTCTTCAGCGCCTGGGTCAACGCCCGGTCGGCCATGCTCGGCTCGGCCACTCCGGAGGGATGGTTGTGGGCCAGGATCAGCGCGGCGCTGTCCAGCTCGAGGGCGCGCCGCGCCACCTCGCGCGGGTAGACCGCAGTCTGCGTCAGGGTGCCGCGGAACAGCTCCTCGGCTGCGATCAGCCGGTTCTGGGCGTCGAGGAACATGACCGCGAAGATCTCGCGGCTGCGATCGCGCAGCCACAGCGACAGGAACTCGCGCACCGTGGCCGGCGAGGCGAGGGTGTCGCGGCTGCACAGCTCCTCGCGCAGGCTGCGTCGCGCGAGCTCGACCGCGGCCTGCAGCTGCGCGCGCTTGGCCGGACCCAGCCCCGCTGCCTGCAGGGGATGGCGGGCGTCGATGAGCGCGCGCAGGCCGCCCGACTCGACCAGCAGCTCCCGGGCCAGCTCGACCGCGTGCTTGCCGGCCCTGCCGGTACGCAGCAGCACCGCCAGCAGCTCGGCGTCGGAGAGCCCCGCGGCGCCGCCGGCCAGCAGGCGTTCGCGCGGGCGCTGGTCGATCGGCCAATCACGGATCCTCAACGGGGTTCCCACGTCCGGACCCGGCCGGGGCGCACTAGAATGACGGGCATGACAAGCACTCCTGACGCGGCCGCTCCTGCAACGGTGGCGGCCGATTCGCATCTGACGCTGCACTACCGGATCAGTCTGGCCGAATCCGGGGAGGACGTCATTAGTACTTTCGGCGATCGGCCTGCCACCCTTCAGGTCGGCCTCGGCCAATTGGCCGAGCCGCTCGAACGATGCCTGATCGGCCTGGCCGAGGGCGCGCGCGCGCGCTTCGACCTGTCTCCCGAGCAGGCCTTCGGCGCGCGCAATCCGGCCCTGGTGCAAAGGCTCAGCCGCGCCGCCCTCGAGGCCGATACGCGCCGCGATGCCGACTACCAGCCCGGCGACGTGGTCGAGTTCTCCGCGCCCGACGGCGGACGCTTCGCGGGCGTGCTCAAGGAGATCGACGAGCGCCATGCGCTGTTCGACTTCAATCACCCGCTGGCCGGCCAGCCGATCCGCTTCGAAGTCGAAATCCTCGGGATCCTGTAATGGAAGCGCTCATTGCCCAGCCGCGCGGGTTCTGCGCCGGCGTCGATCGCGCGATCGAGATCGTCGAGCGCGCGCTCGAAGCCTTCGGGCGCCCGATCTACGTCCGCCACGAGATCGTGCACAACGAGCACGTCGTGGGCGCGCTGCGCGACAAGGGCGCGGTGTTCGTCGACGAGCTGCACCAGGTGCCCGACGGCGCCGTGGTGATCTTCTCGGCGCACGGCGTGTCGCGCGCGGTGCGCGCCGAGGCCGAGCAGCGCGGCCTGCGCGTGTTCGACGCCACCTGCCCGCTGGTCACCAAGGTGCACATCGAGGTGGCGAAGATGCGCCGCGAGGGGCGCGAGCTGGTCATGATCGGCCATGCCGGCCACCCCGAGGTGGAGGGCACCATGGGCCAGGCCGACGGCGGCATCTACCTGGTGCAGTCGGTCGACGACGTGGCGCGGCTCGAGGTGCGCGATCCGCAGCAGCTGGGCTACGTCACCCAGACCACGCTGTCGATCGACGACTGCCGCGAGATCATCGCGGCGCTCAGGGCGCGCTTCCCGGCGATCGCCGAGCCCAAGAAGCAGGACATCTGCTATGCCACGCAGAACCGCCAGGACGCGGTCAAGGCGATGGTGTCGCAGTGCGACCTGGTGCTGGTGATCGGCTCGCCCACCAGCTCCAACAGCAACCGCCTGCGCGAGGTGGCCGCGAAGATGGGCTGCGAGGCGCGCATGATCCGCTCGGCCGATGAGCTCGACCCGGCCTGGCTCGCGGGCAAGCGCTGCGTGGGGGTCACGGCCGGCGCCTCGGCGCCCGAGGAGCTGGTGGAGGGACTGCTGGCGCGGCTGAAGACGCTCGGCGTGGACGGTGTGCGGCCGCTGGACGGGGTGCGCGAGAACATGACGTTCCCGCTGCCCAAGGGGCTTGCGCGCTAGCCGGAACCGACGGGTTGGCGGACCAGCCCATGGTCTGGCAGGCTCTCGCGGGCCTCCCGCCGGCCCGCCCATAGCGGAGCACAGCGAGTGGACATGAAAAACCGCCATTGTGGCGGTTGCCCGCCATGTGACCAGGCCGCTAAGCCCGGGCGCCCGAAACCTCGGGCGCAGAGGGAGCATCAGCCCGGTCGCTGCTGCGCGTCAACAGCTAGAGGCGGGGAATCTGCGTGAAAGTGCGCTGTGCATGATGATCCTCGTGTCGGTCCTAGGCGGGATGCCGTCGCCGCTGCTATCGCCGCCACCGCACAGCGGACGCGCCGGCGCGCACGTATCGGTTCAGAACCGATGCGAGATCCCGGCGTCCTTGAGGATGCCGTTGGCCGTATGGCGCGATCTACAGTTGTGCGGGACCGTTATGGTTTCACCGGCGGCGTTGCGCCAGATCTCGTGCGAGCCCTTGCCTGGCCGAAGAAACCGCCAGCCGGCTTCGCGCAGAAGCTTGGTTACTGCTCGTAGTACCCATTCATGCCGCGCAGTGCGCTGCGCTGTGCATGATGATCTTGGTGTTGGTCTTGGGCGGGTCGCCGCTAAATCGGGACTGAAGAAGCTCGCGCGTCGCGGCGAGGATCTCTTGCTTCATCTCGTCGAGCGTCGCTGCCTCGACATGCAGCCCCTTCAGATTGGAGTTGGCCACGAAGTAGATGCCGGCCTCTTGATCGAAGCGGATCTCGACCTGAACCTCCACCGGCATACCCCATCGAGCCAGCGTCCGCCAGCCCGGCTAGGTCGGTCGCGCTGCCAGTGCCATGTGCCCTCTCCTTGTCGGTGCCGTCAGCGACGCAATGCGTCGCCCCCGATGGTGCCACGATCCATCATTTCGGGCGGCCCACGGAATCCACAAGCGGGGCTTTCCGCGCTCTCGCCGGCAGGTCCTGGCAGGGGCCTGCCAGCTTGCTTTTTCCGCCCCTGCGGCATTTCTCGATTAGTGAAAACCCTGGCGCTATGCATCTTGCTTGACATGGCGCTATGCATTCTGCAGTCCATAGCCGCATCCGTCAGAATTGGCGCGTCAGCGCGGCCTTGCTGGTTGCTGCCGCGGCTGGTTGTACGCCGGCGGCGTGCCGAACTCGTCGCGCTGCCCGGTGTAGGGATTCGCCCGTAGATGCCGTTGCGCTCGCCGTAGTTGTCGTAGCGCACGCTGTTGGGCGCAGAGCGCATGTGACCCTGCACGAAGGTGCCGTCCTTGCGGATGTGCGGGCTCACCGCGGTGCGGTCAGCGGCGAACGCCGGGACGGCAGGGATGCCTACAGCGCCAATGCTACGGCATGGAACTCGGAAAATCTGCTTACACCAGCGCTTACACGATTCGCCGTCAGGAAACGGCCGGCACGCCGCGGTGCTGTAAGTCTCTGATTTCGCTGGTGCTGGTGGGGTGACTCGAACACCCGACCTACTGATTACGAATCAGTTGCTCTACCAACTGAGCTACACCAGCACGGTTCCACGGCCCGGAAGATCCTGCCCGGGCGGGAGAGGGCAGGAGTATAGCAGAGCGCTCCTGCCGCGCGTGACATCGGCCAGCGTGTCGGCGACCGTCGGCCAGCGCAGCCCGCAGCGCAGCTCGCGCACCAGCCGTCGGTTGGCGAGCCGGCGCGATTCGCTCATGAACGACAGCGTCGCGGCGCCCACCTGTTCGGTGATCGCTGCACGCGACAGGCGCGGCGGCGGCGGCAGGTCGAGCGCGCGCGCGACCAGGTCGAAGTAGTCGCCCATCTTCAGCGCGCTGTCGTCGACAGCGTTGTAGACGCGCCCGGGCCGTCCGCGCGCCAGCGCCAGCCAGGCCGCGCGGGCGAGGTCGTCGGCATGCACGTGGTTGGTATAGACGTCGTCGGCCTCGCGCAGTGCCGGGGTGCCTTCGCGCAGGCGCCGCAGCGGCAGCCGGTCGTGCGCGTAGATGCCCGGCGCGCGCAGCAGCGCCACGCGCGCCAGCCCCGCGGCCGAGAGGGCGCGCACGCGCCGCTCGGCGGCCACGCGGCGCCGGGCGCGTGCGCTGAGCGGGGCCACCGGGCGCGACTCCTCGACCCATGCGCCGGCGCAGTCGCCGTATACGCCGGTGGTGCCCACATAGGTCCATCGCGCGGGCGGCATGCCGCGATCCCTGCGCTCGCGCCGCAGGTGGGTGCGGCAGGCGGCGATGAAGCGCGCGATGCGCGGATCGTCGTCGCCGCTGCCCGGCGGGGGCGCGAGATAGACGACCCGGTCGCAGAAGGCGGCCAGCCGCCGCAGCGAGCGCGTTTCATCGAGATCGGCGGCGAGCGCGCGCGCGCCCAGCGCGCGGGCCGCTTCGCGCTGCGCCGGGCGCCGCGAGAGCGCCAGCACGTCGAGCGAGCGGCGCAGGCGCGGCGCGAGCTGGGCGAGCAGGCGCAGCCCGACGTCGCCGCAGCCGACCACGAGCAGGCGAGGCCGGCGAAAGCGGCGCGGCAGCGCGCGTGGCCTGGGCCGGGAGCAGGGTTTCATGACGGTGAGGGCGGCGATGGCGATGACGGCGGTGACGGCGGCGATGGCAGGGTATCGGGCCGGTCGGCGCCGACCCGCAGGCGATAATAGCCGCTCCGGTTCCGCGAGCACTTTCCCCCATGACCTTCACCATCACCGTCACGCCCGCCGGCAGGCAGTTCGGCGCCGAGCCCGACGAGTACATCCTCGACGCCGCGCTGCGTCAGGGCGTGGTGCTGCCCTATGGCTGCAAGGACGGCGCCTGCGGTTCATGCAAGGGGAAGGTGATCGAGGGCCGCGTGGAGCAGCGTGCACACTCGGCCAGCGCCCTGCCGTCGCAGGAGGCTGCGAGCGGATACGCGCTCTTCTGCTGTGCGCGCGCCGTTTCCGACCTGACCATCGAGTGCCGCGTGGTGTCCGGCGTGGGCGACATCCCGGTGCGCAAGATGCCGTGCCGCATCGCCTCGATCGAGCGGCCGGCGCCCGACGTCGCGGTGCTGCGCCTGCAGCTGCCGGCCAACGAGCGGCTGCAGTATCTCGCCGGCCAGTTCATCGAGCTGCTGCTCAAGGACGGCACGCGCCGCGCCTATTCGCTGGCCGGCGCGCCCGACCAGGCCGACCAGCTCGAGCTGCACGTGCGGCACATGCCGGGCGGCAGGTTCACCGACACCCTGTTCGGGCTGGTGCAGCCGGCCATCAAGGAGCGCGACATCCTGCGCTTCGAAGGTCCGCTGGGCACCTTCTTCCTGCGCGAAGACAGCGATCGGCCGATCATCCTGCTGGCCAGCGGCACCGGCTTCGCGCCGATCAAGGCGGTCGTCGAGCATGCGCGCTTCGAGGGCTGCCGGCGCCCGATGACCCTGTACTGGGGCGGACGCCGCCCGCGCGACCTGTACATGAACGCCTTGTGCGAGCAGTGGGCGCGCGAGATTCCCGGTTTCCGCTACGTGCCGGTGGTCTCCGACGCCCTGCCCGAGGACGCCTGGCAGGGCCGCACCGGCTTCGTGCACCAGGCGGTGATGGCCGATTTCCCCGACCTGTCCGGATACCAGGTCTATACCTGCGGCGCACCGGTCATGGTGGAGTCGGCGCGGCGCGACTTCACCGCCCGCTGCGCGCTGCCGGGTGAAGAGTTCTTCGCCGATGCCTTCACCAGCGCCGCCGATGTGGTGCCTGACGGCACGACGACGACCCTGTCTGCCTGAGTGCCCGCCCACGCGGCTGGAGCCGGAAAAAAAGAGCCCCGGGAGGAACCGGGGCAAACCAGCCAGGGAGGAAAAAATCGGTACGTGGCTGGCAGAGGAGGCCTGATGCGAAGGGAGTGGGTCGCTTCGCCGGACCACTGTAGGGGCACGCCGGCAGGCGGGCGTGCACCCGGCGATCGGCGGCTGCGGCCGTCGGATGAACGGGGCGGTGCGGCCCCCCGAACGGCGGGCGGCGGAAACGGAAGCAGGTGCCGGAAACGGGCCGTGTATCTGCCTGTTTCCGGCGCCGGAAATGCAAAGGGGCGCCCGCAGGCGCCCCTTGCCGCCGTGCGCGTCCGGTCACTTCTGCGACAGCACCCACTTGACCAGCGTCTCGGCTTCCTCGGCCGACACCTGCGGGTTGGCCGGCATCGGGATCTGCCCCCACACGCCGACGCCGCCTTCGCGCACCTTCTTCGTGAGCTTGGCCACGGACTCCTTGTCGTTGGCGTACTTGGCAGCTACGGCCTTGTAGGCTGGCCCGATCAGCTTCTTGTCGACGGAGTGGCAGGCGGTGCAGTTCTTGGCCTTGGCCAGCTCACCGCTGGCCAGTGCCGCACCCGAGGCGGATGCGAGCGCCAGGACCAGGCACAGGGCGGGAATCGATTTCATGGACGCTCCGGGGGAGGGGGAGGGGAAGAAACCAGAAGGCCGCATCGGCCTGCCTGACGAATCAACGTGCCTTGGTGGATGCCGTTGACACCGTGCCGTGCGCCGTCCGACCGGCCGGCGCAGACGCCGGCACGCGGCTTGCGGCACATTGGGCCACTCCGAATGGAGCCGGTCTCCCCTATGCCGTTCGTCTGGATTGGTGCCTTGCTCATCGTGCTCAAGTGGCTCGAGGTCGGCCCGCTCGCGCAATGGTCGTGGTGGTGGATACTGCTGCCGCTGGCGCTGGCCTTCGCCTGGTTCGAGCTGATCGAGCCCCTGTTCGGGCTGGACCGGCGCCGGAAGGTCGAGGACGAGTACGCCAGGATGCGCAAGGAGCGCATCGAGGCGAACTTCCGCCCGGGCGGCGCCAAACCCGCGGGCCGCTCGAGCGCCAAGTCCTGAGCGCCGGGCGCCCCCGGACCGGCAGGGCGTCCGCGGTCGATCAGAAATCGTCGAGCACCGCGCCGCGGCTGGCACTGTTGGCGAGCCGGTGGAACTTCGCCAGCACGCCGCGCCGGTAGCGCGGGGCCGGTTCGCGCCAAGCTGCCTTGCGCCGTGCCAGCTCAGCATCGTCGATATTGAGCTGCAGCACCAGCCGGCGCGCGTCGATGGTGATGGAGTCGCCCTCATGCACGAAGGCGAGCGGGCCGCCCACCGCGGCCTCGGGGGCGACGTGCCCGACCACCATGCCCCAGGTGCCGCCCGAGAACCGGCCGTCGGTGATCAGGCCGACCGATTCCCCCAGGCCGGCGCCGATGATCGCCGAGGTGGGCGCCAGCATCTCCGGCATGCCGGGCGCGCCGCGCGGGCCCAGGTAGCGCAGCACCATCACGTCGCCGGCGACGATCTTGCCGTCGAGGATGGCCTGCAGCGCGCTCTGCTCGTCGTCGAAGACGCGCGCCGGCCCGGTGATCGCCGGATTCTTCAGCCCGGTGATCTTGGCCACGCTGCCTTCGGGCGACAGGTTGCCCTTGAGGATGGCCAGGTGGCCTTCGCGATACATCGGGTTGTCGATCGGGCGGATCACGTCCTGGTCCGTGCGCGGCGTGGCCGGCACGTTCGCGAGCTCCTCGGCCAGGGTGCGCCCGGTGATCGTCATGCAGTGGCCGTGGACGAGCCCCGCCTCGAGCAGGATCTTGAGCACCTGCGGGATGCCGCCCGCGCCGTGCAGGTCGGTAGCGAGGTAGCGGCCCGAAGGCTTGAGGTCGCACAGCACCGGCACGCGCTTGCGCACGCGCTCGAAGTCGTCGATCGTCCACTCGACTTCCGCGGCGTGGGCGATGGCGAGGTAGTGCAGCACCGCGTTGGTCGAGCCGCCGACCGCCATGATCAGCGCCACCGCGTTCTCGATCGACTCGCGCGTGACGATGTCGCGCGGCTTGAGGTCGTTCTGCACCGCGCGGATCAGCACCCGCGCCGACTCGGCGGTGGAGTGCACCTTCTCGACGTCGGGGTTGGCCATGGTCGAGGAGCCCAGCAGGCTCATGCCGAGCGCCTCGAAGGAGGACGACATGGTGTTGGCGGTGTACATGCCGCCGCACGAGCCGGTGCCGGGGATGGCGTTCTCCTCGATGCCGCAGAAGTCTTCCTGCGTCATGCGGCCGCGCGAGAACTCGCCCACCGCCTCGAACACCGAGACGATGTTGAGCTCCTTGCCCTTCCAGTGGCCGGCCTTGATCGTGCCGCCGTACACATAGATGGACGGCACGTTGGCGCGCAGCATGCCCATCATCCCGCCGGGCATGTTCTTGTCGCAGCCGCCGATCACGATCACGCCATCCATCCACTGGCCCTGCACCGAGGTTTCGACGCAGTCGGAGATGACCTCGCGCGACACCAGCGAATACTTCATGCCTTCGGTGCCCATCGCCATGCCGTCGGAGATGGTCGGCGTGCCGAACACCTGGGCGTTGGCGCCGGCCGCCTGGATCGCCTCGACCGCGGCGTCGGCCAGCACCTGCAGCCCGGAGTTGCACGGGGTGATGGTGCTGTGGCCGTTGGCCACGCCGATCATGGGGTTGGCGAAATCGCTGCGCTTGTAGCCCATCGCGTAGTACATCGAGCGATTGGGGGCCCGGGCGACGCCCTCGGTGATGTTCCGGCTGCGGCGATTGGCGGCCATGGTGTCGGAGTGGGAGGGGCGGAAGGTTGGAGGGCAGGACGAGTGTAGCAAACGGCCCACAGGGGGCGGCCGATTCCCGCATTCCGATACCGGAATCTGGCGATGCATCAACCGCACCCTCCCGCCGGGAGCCTCCGGGTGCTTGCCTACCCGGAATTCATACGCTAATATGAATAAGAACGATTGTCGTTTAAAGATTCAGGCTCCTTCGAACCTTCTTCTTCGTCGACGCCATGATCATCTGCATCTGCCGCGCAGTGTCCGACCGCCAGATCCGTGCCGTGGTCAGCCAGGGCGCCCACTCGATGGCCCAGGTTCGTGCCGAGCTCGGCACGGGTGGGTGCTGCGGCAAGTGCACCCGCCAGGTCCGCGAGCTCATCGAGGAGCACAGCGCCGCGCAGCAGTGCGGCCAAGCAGTGGGTGCTGCCTGCGCCTGCGCGCTGGCCGCCTGATCGGCCCCGGCGGCGGCGGGCGCGCGCGCCACGCCGCTTCCTCCGCGCCGTTGTACCACTTTCCCGCCGCCGCTCCGCCTTCCTCACACCGCGCTCGCACCGCCGCTCGCCCGCCTCCGTGTATCGCTTTTGAACGCGTGAAGGAATCGTAGCGAGCGGCCCGAGGTCGCGCCGAGAAGCGTAGCCGTACTGGGGTACGGCGAGCGTCGCAGGCGCGAGATCGGACCGCGCAGTAGATTCATTCACACGTTCACGCGGCCTCTTCGGTCATGTGGATCTGCTGGTAGTTCTGCAGGCCGACGCGGCCGATCAGCTCGAGCTGCGTCTCGAGGAAATCGACGTGGGTTTCCGAGTCGTCGAGGATCTCGACGAAGATCTCGCGCGAGACGTAGTCGCCCACGCTCTCACAGTACGCGATCGCCTTCTTGAGCGTATCGAGCACCGAGCGCTCGAGGGCGAGATCGCTGTTGAGAATCTCCTCGGTGTTCTCGCCGACGTTCAGCTTGCCGAGGTCCTGCAGGTTGGGCAGTCCGCCGAGCATCAGGATGCGCTTGATGAGCGCATCGGCGTGCTTCATCTCGCCGATCGATTCGTCGTACTCGAACTTCTGCAGGCCGGGCAGCCCCCAATGGCCGAAAATGCGCGCATGCAGGAAATACTGGTTGATCGCGGTCAGTTCGTTCTTGAGCTGCTTGTTCAGCCACTCGATGACTTTCTTGTCGCCTTTCATGGGGCACCTCCGTTCGTGCACCGTGCCTGTGTTTCGCGGGTAATGCAAGAATAGACACAAGAACCCGGTGCAAACAATGCTCATTCATCCCGAAATCGATCCGATCGCCTTCACGCTGGGGCCGATCGCGGTGCGCTGGTACGGCCTGATGTACCTGGTCGCCTTCGCCGCCTTCTTCCTGCTCGGGCGGGCGCGGCTCGCCAAGCCGCAGTTCGCGCAGGCCAGCGGCCTGGCGCAGCGCGAGCTGGAGGACCTGCTCTTCTGGGGGGCCATCGGCGTGGTGCTGGGCGGGCGGCTCGGCTACGTGCTGTTCTACAAGCCCGGCTACTACGTCGCGCACCCGCTCGAGGTGTTCGCGGTGTGGCACGGCGGCATGTCGTTCCATGGCGGGCTGATCGGCGTGATCGCCGCGGTGTGGCTGTACTGCCAACGGCGTGGCCGCAGCTTCTGGCCGGTGATCGACTTCTGCGCGCCGCTGGTGCCGATCGGCCTGGCCGCCGGCCGGCTGGGCAACTTCATCAACGGCGAGCTGTGGGGCCGGCCGACCGACCTGCCCTGGGCAATGGTGTTTCCGCGCGTCGACAGCCTCGGGCGGCATCCCTCGCAGCTCTACGAGTTCGCCGGCGAAGGGCTGGCGCTCTTCGCGCTGCTGTGGTGGTTCTCGGCCAGGCCACGGCCGGCGGGCGCCGTCTCGGGCCTGTTCCTGGCGGGCTATGCGGTGCTGCGCTTCCTCGCCGAGTTCGCCCGCGAGCCGGATGCCTTCCTCGGCGTGCTTTCGCTCGGTCTCACCATGGGCCAGTGGCTGTGCCTGCCGATGTTCGCCGCCGGGCTGGCGCTGCTCGTCTGGGCCTACCGCAGGCGGCCGGCCGATTCGCGGCGCGCTGCCGACCCGCAGCAGCCGGCCGGGCCGCGGGGCCGCGCCTGAACGGCCGCACTGCGCGGTCGCGCCTCGCTCTTCATCGACCCCATGGACACTCGCGACGACTGCAATCTCTACGCGCTGCTGGCCCGCGGCTTTCCGCGCGATCGCGGCGCCTGCGCGCTCGATGCCGGAGACGGCCTGCTCTACTCCTGGGACGACATCGAGCATGCCAGCGCGGCGCTGGCCAACCTGTTCGCGCGCCTCGGCCTGCCCCGCGGGGCGCGCATCGCGGTGCAGGTCGAGAAGTCGCCCGAGGCGCTGCTGCTGTATCTCGCCACCCTGCGCGCCGGCCATGTCCACCTGCCGCTGAACACCGCCTACCAGCCGGCCGAGATCGACTACTTCCTCGGCGACGCCGAGCCTTCGGTGCTGGTGTGCAGCCCGGCCAACCTCGGCCGCCTCGAGCCGCTGGCGCGCCGCCATCGCGTGGCGCACGTGTTCACGCTGGGCGCCGACCGGCGCGGCACCCTGCTCGAGGCGGCCGCGGGCGAGGCGACGCGCTTCGAGACGGTGCGCTGCGCCGCCGGCGACCTCGCCTGCATCGTGTACACCTCGGGCACCACCGGCCGCAGCAAGGGCGCGATGCTCTCGCACGCCAACATCGGCAGCAACGCGCTCACGCTGCACCACTACTGGCGCTGGCGCAGCGGTGACGTGCTGCTGCACATGCTGCCGATCTACCACGTGCACGGGCTGTTCGTGGCGGTGCACGGCGCGCTGCTCTCGGGCAGCAGGATGATCTGGCGCGCCCGGTTCGATGCGAAGGAGGCGATCGCGCTGCTGCCGCAGGCCACGGTGTTCATGGGCGTGCCGACGATGTACGTGCGGCTGCTCGACGAGCCCGGCTTCGATGCCGCGGTCTGCCGCGACATGCGGCTGTTCGTCTCGGGCTCGGCGCCGCTGCTGCCCGAGACGTTCCGGCAGTTCGAGGCGCGCACCGGCCGGCGCATCCTGGAGCGTTACGGCATGAGCGAGACGGTGATGCTTACCTCCAACCCCTACGACGGCAATCGCGTGGCCGGCACGGTCGGGCTGCCCTTGCCCGGGGTGCAGGTGCGCGTCGTCGACGATGCCGGCCGGCCCTGCGCCGTGGGCGGGACCGGAGCGATCGAGGTGCGCGGGCCGAACGTGTTCTCCGGCTACTGGCGCATGCCGCAGCAGACGCGCGAGGCCTTCACCGCCGACGGCTTCTTCCGCACCGGCGACCTCGGCTGCCGGGACGCCAACGGCTACCTCTCGATCGTCGGGCGCAGCAAGGACCTCATCATCACCGGCGGGCTCAACGTCTATCCGAAGGAGATCGAGTCGCTGCTCGACGAGATGGACGGCGTGGCCGAGTCGGCGGTGATCGGCCTGCCGCACCGCGACCTCGGCGAGGCGGTCACCGCGGTGGTGGTGCGCGAGCCCGGGGCGGTGCTGGACGAGGCCGCGCTGATCGCGGCGCTGCGTGAGCGCATCGCCGCCTTCAAGGTGCCCAGGCGCATCCACGTCGTCGACGAGCTGCCGCGCAACACCATGGGCAAGGTGCAGAAGAACGTGCTGCGTGCGCAGTATCAGGAGAGCTGAGCCGGGGCCTGCTCACGCACCCAGGCCTTTCCAGAGCATGTACGCCGCGAGCACGTAGAGCAGCCCGGCGAACACCTTGCGCAGCCGCTCGACCGACATCGCATGGGCCGCCTTCGCGCCCAGCGGCGCGGTCAGCACGCTGGTGGCCACGATCGATACCAGGGCGGGAAGGTAGATGTAGCCGAGCGTGCCTGCCGGCATGTCGAGATGCCAGCCGGCATAGATGTAGCCCAGCGTGCCGGCCAGCGCGATCGGGAAGCCGCACGCCGCGCTGGTGGCGACCGCCTCGTGGATCTTCACGTTGGCGCGCGTGAGGAAGGGCACCGTGATGAAGCCGCCGCCTGCGCCGACGATCGCCGAGACCACGCCGATCGCCGCGCCCATCGCCAGCCTGCCGGCCGTCGCCGGCAGCGCGTGGCCGGCGCGCGGGCGGCTGCCGATGAGCATGCGCGTGGCCATGAGGGCGACGAACGCGCCGAAGCCGATCGCCAGCACGCTGCCGCGCAGGGCCGCGGCGATCTGCGCGCCGGCGATCGAGCCCACGACGATGCCCGGCGCGAGCGTCCTCGCGATGTCCCAGCGCACCGCGCCGCGCCGGGCGTGCGCGCGCACGCTCGAGATCGAGGTGAACAGGATGGTGGTGAGCGAGGTGGCGATCGCCACCTTCACCACGTGCTCGGCGGGGAAGTGCTGATGCCCGAGCAGCAGCGTGATGAACGGCACCATCAGCATGCCGCCGCCGATGCCGAGCAGCCCGGCGGCGAAGCCGGTGACCGCGCCCAGCAGCAGGAACCCGGCGATCAGGACCGGGTCCATCCGGGAGCGCGCCGGAATCGAATCGAGCTCGCGCCGTCGCCGCATGGGCGGCAGGCAGGGCACCGGCGACGCCGGCAGCGGTCTTGCCGAAGGCGCCGCCGACGCGGCGCGCTCACGCCTCGTTCCCGGGCGCGGCGGCGAGCAGGGCGTCGTTCAGGTAGCGCCACTCCGCAGCCGACACCGGCGTGATCGACAGCCGGTTGCCCTTGCGCAGCACCGCCATGTCGGCCAGGGCCTCGTGCCGGCGCAGCTCGGCGATCGGCACCAGGCGCGTCTTGCGCACGATGCGCACGTCGACCAGCACCCAGCGCGGCGCCTCGCGCGTGCTCTTGGCATCGAAGTAGGGCGAGGCGGGATCGAACTGCGTCGGATCGGGGTAGGGCGTGGAGGACACTTCGGCCAGGCCGGCGATGCCCGGTTCGGCGCAGCTCGAGTGGTAGAACAGCACGCCGTCGCCGATGCGCATGAGATCGCGCATGAAGTTGCGCGCCTGGTAGTTGCGTACGCCGGTCCACGGCACGGTGCGGCGCGGCATGGCCAGGGCGTCGTCGATCGAGCACTCGTCCGGCTCGGACTTCATCAGCCAGTAGGATTTCGCAGGCATCGTCGCGGGGAGGAAGGGAGGAGGCCCGGAGGGAGGGGACCCCGCATGTGCCGGCAGACCGGCATCCTGAACCGTTCAGTTCAGTTCGGCCGCAGCAGGCACCACATCAGGTTCGTCCGACGAGGGACGATCGCAACAGCGGTGCGCATGAAGCCGCGACCTGGATGCAGAGCATTGGTTCAAGGAATATATGGCCTTGTCGAACACTGCAGGGTCGCCGCCATTGTAGCGTGGAACCCTGCACGCACCGGAGCGGGCCGGCGAACGGCTTCAGAACAGGCTTTCCTGGCGCTTCATCTCGGCGTCGAGGTCGTCGGACATCTTCCTGATGCGCCGGAGCAGCTCCGCCTTCGGCGTGCCCTCGGGAGGATGCTGCGCCCCCAGCAGCTCGTGCGCCAGCTGCAGCGCCGCCATCACGGCGATGCGGTCGACGCCGGAGATGCGGCCCGCATCGCGGATCGAGCGCATCTTCTCGTCGACCATCTGCACCGCTTCGAGCAGCTGCGGCTTGGCGTCGCCGCTGACCGCCAGCCGGTACTCGCGGTCGAGAATCCTGACGTCGATCTGTTCCATGGCGTGATCCGTGCTCGCGCGCGGGATGCGGTTCGGTGGGATGCCTTGCGACGCGATGCGGCTATTCGCTGCCGTCGGCCGCCAGCGGCAGGCGGGCCAGCGCCGATTCCACGCGCGCACGCGCTTCCCCGATGCGCTGCTGCAGCCGTTCGTTGGCGCTGCGGCTGGCGGCCAGCTGCTCGCGCAGGCTCGCGTTCTCTTCGGCCAGCCTGCGCACGAACTGCAGCATGCGTTCGATGTGCTCGCCGAGCTGGTTCACTTCCTCGTCCATGGCGAAATGGTATATGAAGACAGGCTCCTGGGGCGCCGGCGCGACGGGAATTGCCGGGCGGCTCGTCCGCTTCCGGTAGCATGCCGGGGATTGCAGCGGGATGGCCGGATGAGCGTGGACCGATGGTGGCGCGCGTGGCGCGCCGGGCTGGCGCGAGGCGCGATGGGGATGCTGGCGCTGGGCGCCATGGCCTGCGCATGGCCGGCCGCTGCCGCCCCGGTGCGCGTCGATGCGGTCGAGGTGGAGCTGGTCAGCGAGGCAGCCGCGGTGGTGCCGGGCCGGCCGATGCGCCTGGGCCTGCGCATCCGCCACGATCCCGATTGGCACACCTATTGGCGCAACCCCGGGGATTCGGGGCTGGCCACCCGGCTGAGCCTGGACCTGCCGGCAGGCTTCCAGGCCGGGGCCATCGAGTGGCCGGCGCCGCAGCGCCTGTTCATCCCGCCGCTGGCGAACTACGGCTACGAGGGCGAGATCGTCCTGCCACTGCCGCTGCAGGTGCCGGCCGCGGTGGCGGGCGAGCGCGTCGCGTTCGCGGGCAAGGCGTCGTGGCTGATGTGCCGCGAGGTGTGCATTCCCGGCGAGGCCGAGGTCGCCCTCGAGCTGCCGGTGCAGCGCTCCGGAACGGCGGCGCCGTCGCGCTTCGCCGGCCTGTTCCAGACGGCCGATCGCCGCATTCCGCGCGAGCGGCTCGCCGTGCGTGCCTTCTCGCAGGGCGACACGCTGTCGATCGGCGTGCCCGGCCGGCCCGGCGGGGCGGAGTTCTTCCCGTATCGCGAGGGGCTGCTCGACAACGCTGCCGAGCAGGTGCTCTATGCGAGCGAAGGCGGCGGCACCGGTGCCCGGCTTGCATTGCGGCTGAGCGCCGACGGCGCGCGCGCCGCCGCGCAGGGCGGCGAGGGCCTGTTGTCGACGGCCGAGGGCATCGTGATCCTCGACGGGCAGGTGCGCGAGCTGGCGGTGTCGGCGGCCGCGCAGCCTTTCGCCGCCGGCCCGGAGATCTCGCGCATCGCCGGCGCGTCGTCGGCCGCCGCCCCCGTGGCGCGCCGCGGGCTCGACCTGCCCGGCCTGGGCGGATCGTTTCGCAGCGACGCGATGAGCACGCTGCCCGAGGCGCCCGTCGCGCGCTCCGGGGTACCGGGCGCGGGGGTTGCCGCGATGCCGGGCGGCCTGTGGCTGGCGGCGCTGTTCGGCGCCCTGGGCGGCCTGATCCTCAACCTGATGCCCTGCGTGTTCCCGGTGATCGGGCTCAAGGTGCTCGGCTTCGTGCGCCACGGCAGCGAGGGCAGCGCGGCGTCGCGTGCCGGCGCGCTCGCCTTCGCCGCCGGCGTGGTGTGCTCGTTCTGGGTGCTGGCCGGTCTGCTGCTCGCCCTGCGCGCGGCCGGCGAGGCCGCCGGCTGGGGGTTCCAGCTGCAATCGCCGCCGTTCGTCGCCGCCATGGCGCTGCTGTTCGTGGCGATCGCGCTGAACTTCTCCGGCGTCTACGAGATCGGCCTGTCGATGACCCGCCTCGGGCGCGTCGAGCGCGAGGGGGGCAGCGCGCATCCGCTCGCTTCCTCGTTCGGCTCGGGCGTGCTGGCGGTGCTGGTGGCCACGCCGTGCACGGCGCCGTTCATGGGCTCGGCGCTGGGCTACACCCTCGGCAGCCCGGCGCCGCAGGCGCTGGTGGTGTTCACCGCCATCGGCGTCGGCATGGCGCTGCCCTACCTGCTGCTGGGCTTCTTCCCCGCCTGGCTGCGCTGGCTGCCGCGGCCGGGCCGGTGGATGGAGACGTTTCGCCAGGTACTCGCCTTCCCGATGTACGCGACCGCGGCCTGGCTGGCGTGGGTGCTGGGCCGCCAGGCCGGCATCGATGCGGTGTTCGCGCTGGCGATCGGCGCGGTCCTGCTCGCGCTGGCTGCCTGGCTGTTCGGGCGCTTCGTGCAGCCCGGCGCCTCGGCGCGGCGCACCTGGACCGGGGCGCTGGCGGCGCTTGCGCTGGCCCTCGGCGCGTTCACGGCCTGGCCTGCGCGGTACATGGAGGTGAACGGCGGCGGCACGCCGGCGCCCGGGAGCGCGCGCGCGCCGGCCGACGCCGATCCGGCAGCCTGGCAGCCGTGGTCGCAGGCGCGCGTGGCCGAGGCCCTGGCCAGCGGGCGCCCGGTGTTCGTCGACTTCACCGCGGCGTGGTGCGTGAGCTGCCAGGCCAACAAGCGGCTGGTGCTCGAACGCACCGCGATCGTGACGGAGATGGCGCGTCGCGACGTGCTGCGGCTGCAGGCCGACTGGACTTTGCGCGATCCGGCGATCACCGCCGAGCTGGCGCGCTTCGGCCGCAACGGCGTGCCGCTGTATCTCCTCTATCGCCCCGGCGAGCCCGAGCCGCAGATCCTGCCCGAGCTGCTCACCGGCGGCATCGTGATCGACGCCCTGTCGCGCGTGGCCGCCGCGCCGGCGGGCCGGCTCGCAAATCGTTGAAGGGGGTGAAGCCGCTCCTCTCCCTGGTGGCCTGGCTGGCGCTCGCGCTGTACGGGCAGGCGTTCGCCGCGACCCTCGACCTGCGCGACGACTGGGGGCGGCGCATCGCGCTTCCCGGGCCGCCGGCGCGCATCGTGTCGCTCGCGCCGCACGCCACGGAACTGCTGTTCGCGGTGGGCGCCGGCCCGCGCATCGTCGCCGTCGATCCCTACAGCGACTTCCCGCCCGCGGCGCGCACGCTGCCGCACGTCACCGGCTATCCGCAGCTCGACCTGGAGCGGCTGCTGGCGCTCATGCCGAACCTGGTCGTGGTGTGGGGGCCGGGCGTGACCCGCGCCAGGGTGGACCGCATGGCGGCGCTCGGGCTCGCGGTGTTCGTCTCGGAGCCGCGCACGCTCGACGACGTGGCCGCGGCGCTCGATGCCTTCGCGCCGCTGTCGGGCACGCCGCGAACCGGCCATGCGGCCGCCCGCGAATTTCGCCGCCGCCTGGCGGCCATTCGCGCCGATCACGCCGGACTGCGGCCGCTGCGCGTGTTCGTGCAGTTCTCCTCCACGCCGCTGCTCACCCTGAGCGATCGCGACCTGATCGGCGATGCGCTGCGCAGCTGCGGCGCGGTCAACGTGTTCGGAGATCTGCCGATCGCCGCGCCGCAGGTCGATCCCGAGGCGGTGATCACCGCTCGTCCGCAACTCGTCCTCGCCGCCGACGGGCCCGCGTCGGCGCAGCGCTGGCGCGAGCTCGGCCTGCTCGAGCCGCGCGGCACGGCGCGGTTCGCGGCGTTCGAGGCAACGGTGATCGAGCGTCCGGGCCCGCGCGCGATCGATGCGCTCGCGCACCTGTGCACCGTCATCGATGCGGCGCGTCCTCCAGGCTGATAACATCGGGGCACAACCAGACGTCAAGAAATCCCCAGCACAGCCAAGGAGTTCCTGCATGCCCGTGGTCGCCGTGGTGAATCCCAAGGGAGGCGTCGGGAAGACGACGCTGGCCACCAACCTGGCGGGGCACTTCGCCTCGAGTGACAACCGCACGATGCTCGGCGACTTCGATCGCCAGCAGTCGGCCCGGCACTGGCTCGCGCTGCGCCCGGCCGGCGTGGCGCCGATCGACACCTGGGAGATGAACGGCGAGATCGCGCGTCCGCCGCGCGGCGTCACGCACGTGGTGCTCGATACGCCGGCGCAGATCACCGGCAAGCGCCTGTCCGAGGTCGTGCGCGTGGCCGACCGCATCGTCGTGCCCTTGCAGCCTTCGATGTTCGACGTCATGGCCACGCGGCGCTTCCTCGAGGAGCTGCGGGCCGAGTTCCGCAACGGCCGCAGCTTCGAGGACACGGTCGGCATCGTCGGCATGCGGGTCGACACCCGCACCCGCGCCGCCGAGCAGCTGGCGCGCTTCGTCAACAGCGTCGGCCTGCCGGTGGCGGGCTATCTTCGCGACACGCAGAACTACGTCCACCTGGCCGCCCACGGCCTGACCGTCTTCGACGTGCCGTCGCAGCGCGTCGAGAAGGACCGCAGCACCTGGGAGCCGCTCTTGCAGTGGCTCATCCACTGAGCCGCGTCCGCCTGCGCTGTCCGGCGCCGCCGCGACCCGGCGCGCGCGTTTCGCTGCGGTACGTCGAGGAGCGTCGTGAGGCGCTCGCCGTCGTGCGCGGCGTGCTGCAGCCGGTGCTGCTCGAGTCCGATCGCGGCGCCATGCTCACCGTGTGGCTCGACGGCGAGACCGGCTATTGCGCCACCGCCGACCTCTCGCCGCGCGGGCTGAGCGCGGCCGCCGAGCGCGCGGCGCACTGGGCGGGCGCGGCGCACGGGCGCGGGCTGGCGCTGCCCGAGCCGCCCTGGCGTACGCCGGACGCGCCGATCCGCTTCGACAGCGTGCGCGACGACGCCCTGCCGGCGCGCGCCGATCTGGTCGCCATGCTGCACGAGGAGGCGGCCGCCATGAAACGCGACGCGCGCATCGTGCACTGGGCAGCCTCGCTGCGCATCGCCGAGCGCGTGCAGCGCCTGTGGCTCGACGGCGAGGATGCCGGCACGCAGCGCCTGCGTTTCGTCGAGCCCGGGCTCGAGGCCACCGCTGCCGACGGCGCGCGCTCGCAGACCCGCACGCTGGGCGGCCAGTACAACGGCGTGTGCCGGCAGGGCGGACTGCAGGCGTTGCGGGACTCGGGCTTCGCCGGCGGCGGGGCGCGCGTCGCCGCCGAGGCGCTGGAGCTGCTCGCCGCGCCGAACTGCCCGAGCGGCGTGCGCGACCTGCTGCTGTCGCCCGACCAGATGATGCTGCAGATCCACGAGTCGATCGGGCATCCGCTCGAGCTCGACCGCATCCTCGGCGACGAGCGCAATTTCGCCGGCACCAGCTTCGTCACTCCCGACATGTTCGGCCACTACCAGTTCGGCTCGCCGCTGCTGAATGTGAGCTTCGATCCGGGCGTGCCCGGCGAATACGCGAGCTATGGCGCCGACGACGAGGGCATGCCGGCGCGCCGCGTGCCGCTCATCGAGCGGGGTGTCCTGAAGCGCGCGCTCGGCGGCACCCTGTCGCAGGCGCGCGCCCGCGCCCGCGGCTGGCCGATCGAGGGCGCCGCCGCTGCGCGCGCCAGCGGCTGGCAGCGGCCGCCGATCGACCGCATGGGCAATCTCGACCTGGAGCCCGGCGCATCGACCATGGAGGCGATGATCGCCGCCGTCGAGCGCGGCATCTGGATGCAGACCAACGCGTCGTGGTCGATCGACGATGCGCGCAACAAGTTCCAGTTCGGCTGCGAATGGGGCCGCCTGATCGAGGACGGACGGCTCGGCGCGGTGGTACGCAATCCCAACTATCGCGGCGTCTCGGCCACCTTCTGGCGCAGCCTGGCCATGGTCGGCGACCGCAGCACCCTGCAGCGGCTCGGCACGCCCACGTGCGGCAAGGGCGAACCGGGGCAGCTCGCGCGCGTCGGCCACGCCTCGCCGGCATGCCTGTTTCGCGCCGTCGACGTGTTCGGGGGCGAGTCGTGACGATCGATCCCGTCTTCGCGGCGCAGTTCGCCGAGATCTCGGCCTTCGTCGCCGGTGCGCCCAGGGGCGCCGAGGTCCTCTTCGCGGAGCTGCGCGCCGAACGCGCCGACTACGTGCGCTTCGATCGCGCGCGGGTACGCCAGGCCGGCACCGTCGAATGCTCGGAGGTCACGCTGCATCTGATCGACGCGGGGCGCCAGGCGCGCTTCGCGTGCACGCTCGGCGCACGGCGGCGCGTGCGTACCACGCTTGCCGCGGCGCTCGCGGCGCTGCGCGAGCTGATCGCGCACGCGCCGGCCGATCCGTTCGCGCACTGGCAGGCGCAGCCGGGCGCGAGCGAGCACGTCGGGCATGGCCGGCTCGCCGATCCGCGCGAGGCGCTCGAGGTCATCGTCGAGGCGGCCGGCGAGGACGACGTGGTCGGGTTGTACGCGGCCGGTCCGCTGGTGCGCGCGCTGGCGGGCAGCCCCGGTCATCGCCACTATCACCAGAGCGTGTCGTCGAGCTTCGACTTCTCGGTGCAGGCGGGCGGCGATCGTGCCGTGAAGGACGTCTGGTGGTCCGGCGACTGGGATGCGCGCGCGCTGCGCGAGGCGATCGGCGCGGCGCGCGGGCACGCGCAGATCCTGCGCCGGCCGGTGCGCCGCATCGATCCTGGCGCCTACCGGGCGCTGCTGTCGCCGCGCGCGGTGGCCGAGCTGGTGCGCCTGCTCGGCTGGGGCGGCTTCTCCGAGCGCGCGCAGCGCAGCGGCCAGTCGCCGCTCGCGCTGGCCCGCAGCGGCCAGGCCCGCTTCCATCCCGGCTTCTCGATCGTCGACGACGCCGGGGCGCTTGCGGTGCCGCGCTTCCAGTCCGAAGGTTTCGAGCGTCCCGAGCGGGTGCCGCTGATCGAAGCGGGGCAGCCGGCCGAGCGGCTGGTCTCGCCGCGCAGCGCGCGCGAGTTCGGCCTCGCCACCAACGGCGCCGGCGATGACGAGCGGCCGCTCGCGCCGTGCGTCGCCCCCGGTACCCTGGCCGCGCCGGCGGCGCTCGCTGCGCTCGGCACCGGCCTGGCCATCGCCGATCTGTGGTACCTGAACTTCTCCGACCGCGGCGCCTGCCGCGTCACCGGCCTGACGCGCTTCGCGACGCTGTGGGTCGAGGACGGGGAGCCGGTGGCGCCGGTCGCGACCATGCGCATCGACGACAGCCTGTACCGGCTGTTCGGCGACCAGCTGCTGGCGCTCGGCGATGCCGCGCTGCCCAGCCCCGAGACCGGCACCTGGTACGGACGCGAGCCCGGCGGCGTGCGCGCGCCGGCGGCGCTGGTGGGTGCCCTGCGGCTGACTCTTTAGAACTCTTCAGACCCTTCAGGGCGGAGCCTGGGCGCCTCTTCAGGGTCCGGAGCGAGCCTCGCCGCCGTCAGCGCCTGGCCGGCTCCTGGCGCGGCTGCTCGCGGGATCGCCGGTGCGGATCGGTGACGAAGCCGATCTTCGCGATGCCGGCCTGCTGTGCGCTGGCCATCACCGCGGCGATGCGCTCGTAGCGGGTGTCGGCGTCGGCGCGCAGGTGCAGCTCGGGCTGCGGCTGGCGTGCCGCGGCCTGTGCCAGGCGCGCATCGAGCGCATCCAGCCCGTCGAGCGCCTCCTCGTTCCAGAAGAGCGCGCCCGAGCGGTCGATCGACAGCGAGATGGTGTCCGGCTTCTCGGCGGCCACGGGCGCCTGCGCACTCGGAAGATCGAGCCGGATGGCATGCGTGAGCAGCGGGGCGGTGATGATGAAGATGACCAGCAGCACCAGCATGACGTCGACCAGCGGCGTCGTGTTGATCTCGGCCATCGGTTGCGGGTTGCTGGTCGGTTCGAGGCCGCCGAATGCCATGGTGGGGGCTCCTGTCGCGAGAGGGCGCTTCAGCGCACGACCTGGCTGGTGGTCAGCGGCGTCACCCCGCTGCGCAGCCGGTCCTCGTGGTCGCGCAGCCGGCGGCCGGTGAGCACCAGCCCCAGCACGTCGTGGGCGAAGCCGTCGAGCTCGGCCAGCACGATGCGGTTGGCGCGCACGTAGGCGTTGTAGGCGAGCACCGCCGGGATCGCCACGGCGAGGCCGGCCGCGGTCATCACCAGCGCCTCGCCCACCGGGCCGGCCACCTTGTCGATCATCACCTGGCCGCTCGAGGCGATCGCCAGCAGCGCGTGATAGATGCCCCAGACGGTGCCGAACAGGCCGACGAAGGGCGCCGTGCTGCCCACCGAGGCGAGGAAGGCCAGGCCGCTCTCCAGCCGCGCCGAGGCCTGCGTGATCTCGCCGCGCAGGGCGCGCGTGACCATCTCCTCGCGATCGATCGAGGCGGCCAGCGAGCTGTCGGGCTGCATGGTCGCGGCCGCGCGCGCCTTCTGCACCAGCGGCGCGAACACCTTCTCGGTGTCGGCGCGCTCCAGCGTCGCGATCGCCTCGTCCATCGAGCGCGCGTTCCAGAACTGCTCGAGGGCGGCCCGTGCGCCGCGGCGCAGGCGCCAGGTGCTCCACGCCTTGGACAGGATGAAGTACCAGCTCACCACCGACATCACGAGCAGCAGGTAAGCGACGCCATGCGTCACCGCGTCACCTGCCTGCCAGAAATGCATCAAGCCCAGCTGCTGCGTCTGCGTCGGCATCTTTTCATCCTTCGAGTCGGAACACCCATCGCCAGTCGTGGTACCACTCCGCCACCGGCCGTCCATCCACGGTGGCCGGATTGAAGCGCCATTTCTTCACCGTATCGATGGCGGTGCGATCGAGCAGCGCCGAGCCGCTCGACTGCTTGAGCCGGATCTCGGTCACCCGCCCGTCGGCGCCCACGCGCACGTCGAGCCGCACCTCGCCGTGTTCGCCCATGCGTCTGGCCATCCCGGGGTAGGGCGGCGGCGTGTTCCCGGCCCACGAGGCGTCGACGTGCGGACCGCTGCGCACCGGCCCGGCCGGCTGCGTCGCGGTGCGGGCGGCGGCCAGGCCGCCGGTCGGCTGGCCCGCCGGCGCCGGCGTTTCGGCCGTCGGCTGCGATGCCGCGCCGTCGCGGGAAGCGGCCGGGGCGGGCGCAGCCGGGGCCGGTGCCGTTTCGGCCACCGGTTCGCGAGAGGGCGGGCGCAATGGCGGCTCGTCCGCTGTCGGCCGCGGCGCAGGCGCGGGTGCCGGTGCAGCGAGATGAGGGCGCGGCGGCCTGGGTGCCGGTGCCTGCCGGGGCGGCGGTGGCGGCGCGGCGGGGGGCGCGGCACGGGCGGGCGCGGGCGGTACGGCGTCCGCGGGCACCCTCGCGACGGGCAGCGGCACGGGCGGTGCGATCAGCGACACCTCGAGCGGTTGCGGGGCTTGCAGGACCGGCGGCGTGAGCACCACGGCCAGCACGGCGGTCAGCGCGGCGGCGTGCAGCGCCAGCGAAGCGCACGCCGCCGACAGCCGAGGAAAATCCATGATGCGATTATAGAAGGCGCCCGAAGGTGGGCGGGCGCCGCGCACGCCGCAAGCGCCGCCGCGAGGGGCATCGGAGGCGTGCTCACGCTACGATGGCTCCATGGACCACGAAACAGCAGCCGAACGCCCGCCCGCCGCAGCACGTTCGCTTCGCGCTGCGGCAGTGTGCGGCATCGCGCTGGCGGTCGTCTTCGCGCTCGCCGGCTGTAGCGGCCCCCGGCAGCGCGCCGGGTCCGACGGGCGCGACGGCCCGGCCGGGGCGGCGGCGTCCGTCGATGCGCTGCCGCCGGAAGCCTTCACGGCCGACTTCGTGCTGATCGGTGAGGTGCACGACAACGCGACGGCGCACCGCATCCGGCTGGGCTGGATCGAGGCGCTGACCGCGAAGCGGCGCATGGCCGTGGCGCTCGAGCAGTTCGATGCCGCGCGCCAGCCCCAGCTCGACGCGGCGAGCCGGACCCCCGCCGGCGCGCGCGATCTCCCCGAGCGCGCCCGCGCGCTGGCCGAAGCGGCCGGATTCGATTTCCGCGGCTGGGACTGGGCGTTCTACGCGCCGGTGGTCGAGCTGGCCCTGCGCCGCGACCTGCCGCTGGTGGCGGCCAACCTGTCGCGCCGCGATGCCGCCCGCGTGGCGCGCGGCGAAACGTCTCCTACCCCCGAGCCGCCGGGCTGGGGACCGGCGCAGCGCGCGGCCCTGAGCGAGGCGATCCGCGACGGCCACTGCGGCATGCTGCCCGAGTCGATGATCGAGCCCATGGCCGCGGCGCAGCGTACGCGCGATGCGCAGCTGGCCGACTCGCTGCTGGCGGCGCACCGCCGCAGCGGCCTGCCGGTGCTGCTGCTGGCCGGCAACGGCCACGTGCGCCGCGACATCGGCGTGCCGAGCTACCTCGCGCAGCGGGCCCCGGCAGCGCGCGTGGTCAGCATCGGGCTGCCCGAGTCCGACGAGGAGCCGGCGCCGGCGTTCGATCGCTTCGTGCGCGTGCCCGTGGCGCCGCGCGAGGATCCCTGCGCGGAGCTGCGCGCGCGCAGGTGATTCGGCGCGGCGCCTTCAGCGCGGGGGCCGTTCAGCGCGGGGGCCGTTCAGCGCGGGGGCCGTTCAGCGCGGGGGCCGTTCAGCGCGGGGGCCGTTCAGCGCAGGGCAGGGCGTGCGCGTTCGTTCAGCGCGCGGTGTCCAGGCCGAGCACCGCTTGCATGTCGTACAGGCCGTTGGCGCGGCCCGACAGGAAGCGGCAGGCGCGCAGCGCTCCCTGCGCATAGGTGACGCGGCTGGAGGCCCGATGTGTGATCTCGATGCGCTCGCCGGTGCCCGCGAAGAGCGCCGTATGGTCGCCCACGATGTCGCCGCCGCGCACCGTCGCGAAGCCGATGGTGGAGGGGTCGCGCTCGCCCGTCACGCCCTGGCGCCCGTAGACCGCCACCTGGTCGAGGTCGCGCCCGAGCGCGCGCGCTGCCGCGGCGCCCATGGCCAGCGCGGTGCCCGAGGGCGCGTCCACCTTGTGCCGGTGATGCGCCTCGATGATCTCGATGTCGTAGCCGGTGTCGAGGATGCGCGCCGCCAGCTCGATCAGCTTCAGCGTGACGTTGACCCCGACGCTCATATTGGGAGCGAACACGATCGGGATGCGCGCAGCCGCCGTGGTGATGGCCGCGCGTCCGGCCTCGTCGAAGCCGGTGGTGCCGATCACCATGCCGACGCCGCGCTCGACGCAGGCCCGCAGGTGCGCCAGGGTGCCCTCGGGACGGGTGAAGTCGATCAGGAAATCGGCCCCGGCGAGGCCGGCCGGGATGTCGCTGGTGACTGCCACTCCGCTCGCGCGGCCGAGGAACTCGGCGGCGTCGCGGCCGACGGCCGGGCTCCCCGTGACGTCGAGGGCGCCCGACAGTTGCGCGTCGGGCGCCGCCAGCACTGCCTCGACGAGCATGCGACCCATGCGTCCGGAGGCTCCGGCGACGGCGATCTTGACGGCGATCTTCATGGCGGGACGGGAAGCCGTCGGCTCGCTCACGGAGACTTCTCCGCGGCCGGCGGGGATTTCTCGGCCACCGGCGGGGACTGCTCCGCGGCCGGCGGGGACGCCTCCGTGGTGGACGGGGACTTCTCTCCCGCGGGCGGCGACTTCTCCGCAGCCGGTGCAGGCTTCTCCGCGACCGGCGGCGGCCGGTAACCGGGCAGGGCCGGATCGGACAGGTCTTCCTTGGCCGGCAGCGGGTCGGCCTCGATCGAGGCGACCTGGTCGCTGCGGAACAGCACCGTCACCTTGCGCAGCTCCGAGCTTCCGTCGGGAAACTGGTAGCGGAACACGTAGTCCCAGCGATCCGGATGAAAGACGTGCCGCAGCAAGGGCGTGCCGAGCAGGAAGCGCACCTGCTCGCGCGTCATGCCCTCCTTGACCTGGTCGACTGTTTCCCGCGTCAGGTAGTTGCCCTGCGGGATGTCGGTGCGATACGGCTGCAGCAGCCCGGTGCGGTTCGGATCGCGCGCCGCGCAGCCGCCGGCCAGCAGGGCCGCGGCGAGCACGAGGGGGAGAATGGGAACCTGGGCCATGGTGAGGTCGGTGACGGGGCCAATGCGAAAGCCGCTATCATACGTCCAGAGAACTCCACTCCGGCGGCTGCAGCCGATGCGTATGACAGGCACCGACGAACTGAAGAGCATGGGTTTGAAGGCGACCTTGCCGCGCCTGAAGATTCTCGAGATCTTCCAGCAGGGCAAGCAGCGCCACATGAGCGCCGAGGACGTCTATCGCGAGCTGCTCGCGGAGCACCAGGACATCGGCTTGGCCACGGTCTATCGCGTGCTCACGCAGTTCGAGCAGGCGGGGCTGCTCAAGCGCAGCAATTTCGAATCGGGCAAGGCGGTGTTCGAGCTCGATCACGGCCAGCACCACGACCACCTGGTGTGCGTGCAGTGCGGGCGCGTCGAGGAGTTCTACGACCCCGAGATCGAGAAGCGCCAGCAGGTCATCGCCAAGGAGCACGGCTTCGTGCTCCAGGATCACGCCCTGTCGCTGTACGGCCGCTGCATGAAGCCCGACTGCGACCACCGCCGGTGAACGTGCGAAGGAACCTACTGCGCGGCCCGATCTCGCGCCTGTGATGCTCGCTGTACTCCCGTACAGCTGCGCTTCTCGGCGCGACCTCGGGCCGCTCGCTACGGTTCCTTCACACGTTCGGATCGCGGGTCCGATTAGCTGCGGCTAGACTTCGGCCGCTCTTTTCTGACTAAGCCTGGGCGAGCAGCTCGCGCGCGTGCTTGCGCGTGGTCGCGGTGATGTCGGCGCCGCCCAGCATGCGCGCGATCTCCTCGATCCGCTCGCCGCGGTCGAGCGCCTCGATGCGGCTGACCGCACGGCCATCGACGGTGTCCTTGCTGACGCGCCACTGGCGATGGGCCTTGGCCGCCACCTGCGGCAGGTGGGTCACGCACAGCACCTGGCGCTCGTCGCCGAGGCGGCGCATCAGCTCGCCGACCGCGTCGGCCACTGCGCCGCCCACGCCGGCGTCGGCTTCGTCGAAGATCAGGGTGGGAACCGGGTTGGCCTGCGCGGCCAGCGCCGCGATCGCCAGCCCGATGCGCGACAGCTCGCCTCCGGAGGCGACCTTCGCCAGCGGGCGCGGCGTGGTGCCGGCGTGCGCGGTCACGCGGAACTCGATGGCGTCGATGCCCGAGGCGGCCGGCTCGGCGGCTTCGCAGGCTACTTCCAGGCGCCCGCCGGCCATGCCCAGCGCGGCCATGTGCGCCGTGACCCCCTTGGCCAGGCGTGCCGCGGCCTTGCGGCGCTCGCGCGAGAGGCCCGCCGCGGCCTGCCGGTAGCGCTCGTGCGCGGCTTCGGCGCGCGCGCGCAGCGCCTTGATGTCCTGCGCCGCGCGCAGCGTCTCGAGGCGCGCGCGCAGGCGCTCGAGCTCCGGCGCCAGCGCCTCGGGCGCCAGGCGCAGCTTGCGGGCAGCCGCGAAGATCGCGCCGATGCGGGTTTCCACCTCGTTCAGGCGCTGCGGGTCGAGGTCGATGCGTTCGGCGTAATCGTGCAGGGCAGAGGCGGCTTCCTCGATCTGGATGGCGGCGCTCTCGAGCATCGCCAGCGCGTCGGCCAGCCGCGCATCGATCGCCGCCAGCGAGCGCAGCCGCTGCACGATCGGGTGCAGCTGCGCCGCCAGGGCCTGGTCGCTCTCGGCGAGCGCGTCGGCCGCGCCGCTGGCGCCCTCGATCAGGGCGGCGGCATGCGCGAGGCGCTTCTGCTCCAGGTTCAGGTGCTCCCACTCGTCGGGCTGCAGGCGCAGCTGCGCCAGCTCGTCGGCCTGCCATTCGAGGCGTTCGCGCTCGAGCGCCTGCTCGCGCCCGCCACGCTCGGCCGCCTCGAGCTCGCGCGCCAGCGCGCGCCACTGGGCGTAGGCCTCGGCCACTGCGCGCGCCGGTGCCTCCAGGCCGCCGTAGGCATCGAGCAGCAGGCGCTGGCCGTCGGCGCGCAGCAGCGACTGCGCCGCGTGCTGGCCGTGGATGTCGACCAGCCGTTCGCCGATCTCGCGCGCGAGCGCCGCGGTGGCCGGATGGCCGTTGATCAGCGCGCGCGAGCGGCCGTCGGCGTCGATCACCCGGCGCAGCAGGACGGTGCCGGGGTCGCCCTGCAGCTCGCGCTCGGCCAGCCACGCCTCGAGCGCGGCGTCGGTGCGGAACAGCGCGGCGATGTCGGCGCGCGCGCTGCCCTCGCGCACCACCCCGGCATCGGCGCGGCCTCCCATGGCGAGCGCCAGCGCATCGAGCAGGATCGACTTGCCGGCGCCGGTTTCCCCCGAGAGCACGGTGAAGCCCGGGCCGAACGAGAGCTCGGCGGCGTCGACGATGACGAAGTTCTCCAGGCGCAGGCTGAGCAGCATCGCGACGGGACGGCCGATCGTAGTGTGAACAGGCCCTAGCGCTGGATCGCCCGCAGGCTGGGCAGCTCGTGCCAGTTCAGCTTGCCGCGCAGGGTCGCGAAGTAGCTGTAGCCGGGCGGGTGCAGGAAGTGGGTCATGAACGGCGCGCGCTGCACGATGATGTCGTCGCCGACCTGCAGGTCGCTGAACACCTGCATGTCGCCGGCCACGCGCGGCTCGCGTCCCTCGAGCACGCGGATGGTGACGGTCACGTCGTCCGGCAGCGCGATCGGGCGGTTCGACAGCGATTGCGGCGCCACCGGCACCAGCACGATGCCCTTGACCTGCGGGTGCAGGATCGGTCCGTTGGCCGACAGCGCGTAGGCCGTCGAGCCGGTGGGGGTGGCGACGATCAGGCCGTCGGCGCGCTGGCTGTACATGTACAGGTCGTCGACGTGCACCTGCATCTCGATCATGCCGGTGCGCGAGGAGCGGTTCACCACTACGTCGTTGAGCGCCAGCTCGCTCCACACGGTCTCGCCGTTGCGCACCACGCGGGCGGTGAGCAGCGTGCGCTCCTCCGAGGCGTAGTGGCCTTCCAGGATCGACGACAGCGCCTGGCGCCAGGTGTCGAGCCCGATGTCGGTGATGAAGCCGAGCCGTCCGTGGTTGATGCCGATGAGGGGGATCTCGTGCCGGGCCAGCGCGCGCGCGGCCCCGAGCATGGTGCCGTCGCCTCCGATGGCGATCGCCAGGTCGGCCTCGGCGCCGATGCGCGCCAGGCTCGCGACCTCCGCCTCATGCACGCCGAGGGCCTCGGCGGCCCGCTCCTCGAGCATCACCGCCACGCCGCGTTCGCGCAGGAAGGCGGCGATCGCACGCACGGCGTCGCCGACGCTCTCGGTCTGGGGGCGGCTCATCAGCGCCACCCGCGTGAACAGGTTTCTCATCGCAGGGATTAGAGCACAAAGGGGATGGCGGCCGGCACGCCGTACGGCTCGGCCTGGCGGCCGATGGCACCCGGCCGGTGCCGGGCAGGCCGGTCCCGTGCCGGCCGGGAAGGAGAAGACCGGAGCGGACCCGGTCCGGAGCCGGCCGGCGGGCATCCGGGGCCAGCGGGCGGCGCTTGCGCCGGCGCCGCCACCCAATACAATGGAAGCATGCTGGATGCCCGCGCCCAGACGCTGCTCAAGACGCTGATCGAGCGCTACATCGCCGATGGACACCCGGTCGGCTCGCGCACGCTCTCCAGGCATTCGGGGCTCGACCTGTCCCCGGCGACCATCCGCAACGTCATGGCCGAGCTGGAGGAAATGGGGCTGATCGCCAGCCCGCATACCTCGGCCGGACGCATCCCCACGCCGCGCGGCTACCGCCTGTTCGTCGATACGCTGCTCACGGTCGAGCCGCTCGAGATGAACCAGGCCGAGGCCATCCAGGGCCGCCTGCAGGTCGACGAACCGCAGCGCCTGCGCTCGGCGGCCGCGGCGCTGCTGTCCAACCTCTCGCGCTTCGCCGGGGTGGTGACCACGCCGCGCCGGCTGTCGCTGTTCCGGCAGGTCGAGTTCCTGCGCCTGTCCGAGCGGCGCATCCTGCTGATCATCGTCACCGCCGACGGCGACGTGCAGAACCGCATCCTGTCCACCGAGCGCGACTACACCCCGTCGCTGCTGGTCGAGGCCGCCAACTACATCAACGCGCACTTCGCCGGCCTCGATTTCGAGCAGATCCGCCAGCACCTGCATTCCGAGCTCGCCACCCTGCGCGACGACATCACCTTGCTGATGCAGAAGGCGGTCGAGGCCAGCAACCGCGCGCTCACCGAGGAGGCCGAGCCGGTGGTGATCTCCGGCGAGCGCAACCTGCTCGGGGTGGCCGATCTCTCCGACAACATGGAGCGGCTGCGCCGCCTGTTCGATCTCTTCGACCAGAAGACCAGCCTGCTGCAGCTGCTCGACGCCTCCAGCCAGGGCCGGGGAGTGCAGATCTACATCGGCGGCGAGTCCGATCTGGTGCCGGTGGACGAGCTCAGCGTGGTCGTCGCGCCCTACCATGCCGACGGCCGCATCGTCGGCACGCTGGGCGTGATCGGTCCGACCCGCATGGCCTACGAGCGCGTGATTCCCATCGTCGACATCACCGCGAAGCTGGTATCGTCCGCGCTCAGCCGTGATGGCTGAGCGCCCATGCCCCGTTTCTCCTCCGCCTCCCCGTCCGATCCCGCCACGCCCGCCCGCACCGCGGTCCTGCTGGTGCAGCTGGGCACGCCCGACGAGCCGACGCCGGCGGCGCTGCGCCGCTACCTGCGCGAGTTCCTGTCCGATCCGCGCGTGGTCGAGATCCCGCGCGCGCTGTGGGTGCCCATCCTGCACGGCTTCGTGCTGCCGCTGCGCCCGGCGCGCTCGGCGGCCAAGTACCGCCGCATCTGGAGCAAGGAGGGCTCGCCGCTGCTGGTGCACACCCGCCGCCAGGCGCTGCTGCTGCGTGGGGCGCTGGGCGAGCACGGCCACGACGTCGACGTGGCGTTCGCGATGCGCTACGGGCGCCCCTCGATCCCGTCGGTGCTGCGCGAGCTGCGCGAGCGCAATGCGGCGCGCGTGCTGGTGCTGCCGCTGTACCCGCAGTACGCCGCTTCCACCACCGCCAGCGCCTTCGATGCGCTGGCGCGCGAGCTCGCCCGCTGGCGCGCCCTGCCCGAGCTGCGCATGGTGCGCGGTTTCCACGACGATGCCGGCTACCTCGACGCGCTGGCCGCGGGCGTGCGTGCGGCCTGGCAGCGCGAGGGCCGCGGCGAGCGGCTGGTGATGAGCTTCCACGGCCTGCCGCAGCGCAGCGGCGAGCTGGGCGATCCCTACCCGGCCGAGTGCCTGGACACGGCGCGGCGGCTGGCCGCCCGGCTCGGGCTGCGCGAGGGGGAGTGGATCGCCACCTTCCAGTCGCGCTTCGGCCGCGCCCGCTGGCTGCAGCCCTACACCGCGCCCACGCTCGCGGCGCTGGCGCGCTCGGGGGTGCGCGAGGTCGACGTGGTCTGCCCCGGCTTCGTCGCCGATTGCCTGGAGACCCTCGAGGAGATCGCCATCGAGGCGCGCCAGGCCTTCCTCGACGCGGGCGGCCGGGCCCTGCGCTACATCGGCTGCCCGAACGATGCGGCGGCCTTCATCGAGGCGCTGGCCCGGCTCGCCGGGCGGCACCTGGGCGGCTGGCCGACGCGCTGTGACGCCGCCGCGACGACGACCCCATCAGGGGAAGAGCGTATTTCGGCGGACCGGGCGCAGGGTGGATAATGGCCGCCTTTTGGACAGCCACGAGGTCAATCCGATGAACAGCAAGCGTAGTTTCGGCACCCTGCTGGCGGCGCTGGCGGCAGCGGCCCTGCTCCCCGCCGCCCATGCGGCCGACATCAAGCTCGGCGTGGCCGAGGCCCTGTCGGGCGGGGCGGCCCAGTACGGCGCCTCGATCCGCAACGGCTTCCAGCTCGCGACCGACCAGATCAACGCCGCCGGCGGCGTCAACGGCAACAAGCTGATGCTGGTGATCGAGGACGAGCAGGGCAAGAAGGAAGAGGCCATCAACGTCTTCAAGAAGCTGATCTTCCAGGACAAGGTCCTCATGGTCTTCGGCCCGACGCTGTCGAACTCGGCCCAGGCGGCCGACCCGATCGCGCAGGGGGCCAAGACGGTGGTGTTCGGCACCTCCAACACGGCCGACGGCATCACCTCCATCGGCGACTACGTGTTCCGCAACTCGGTCACCGAGGCCGACGTGCTACCCGAGACCCTGGCCACGGTCAAGCGCCGCACCGGCCTGAAGAAGGTCGCCGTGATGTACGGCAACGACGACGTGTTCACCAAGAGCGGCTACGACAACTTCCGCAAGGCGCTCGAAGACCAGAAGATCCCGGTCACGACCACCGAGACCTTCGCCAAGGGCGACGTCGACTTCAAGGCCCAGCTCACCAAGATCAAGGGCACCAACCCCGACGCCATCGTGCTCTCGGCCCTGCTCGCCGAAGGCGCGCCGATCATGGTGCAGGCCCGCCAGCTCGGCCTGAACGTGCCGGTCATCGGCGGCAACGGCATGAACTCGGTCAAGGTGTTCGAGCTCGCCCCCGGCGCGGCCTCCAACGACCTGTGGATCGGCAGCCCGTGGTCGATCGAGAACAAGACCCCGGAGAACTCCCGCTTCATCGAGGCCTACCGGGCGAAGTTCGGCGCTGCGCCCGACCAGTTCGCCGCCCAGTCGTACGACGCGCTGCACATCCTGGTCGAGGCGCTCAAGACCGTGAAGCTGAGCGGCGACCTCGCCGCCGACCGCACCGCCCTGCGCAACGCGCTGCCCGCGGTCAAGTGGACCGGCGCCACCGGGGCGTTCCAGTTCCGCCAGGCCAAGGACCGCGCCGGCAAGCCGGCCGGCTACGACGCCCAGCAGACGCCGATCGTCAGCGTGACCCGCGACGGCAAGTACGTGATCGAGAAGTAACGGCCAGCGCCGCCGCCGGCCGCCAGGCACCACTCTCGGGAACGGATGCTCGAGCAGCAATTCGTCAACGCGCTGTCGCTGGGCTGCGTCTACGCCCTGTTCGCGCTCGGCTTCACGCTCATCTTCGGCGTGCTCGGCGTGATCAACCTGGCGCACGGCGCGGTGTTCATGGTCGGCGCTTATGCCGCCATCGTGGCGGTCGACTGGCTGGCGCTGCCGATGTGGGCGGGCCTGATCGCGGCGCTGCTCACCGGCGGGCTGTGCGGCGTGCTGACCGACCGGCTGGTGCTGCAGTCGCTGCGCCGGCGCGGCGCGCCGCACCTCATCCCGATGATCGCCACGATCGGCGTGGCGATCATCCTGAACAACAGCGTGCAGGGCATCTTCGGCGCGGCCAACCTGCGCTTTCCGCAGGGCAGCGTGCCCGACGAGGTGCTGCAGCTGGCCGGCCTGCACGTCACGGTGATCGAGCTGGGCATCATCTTCCTCTCCTTCGCCCTGATGCTGGTGCTCATCTACGTGATGCGCGGCACCCAGTTCGGCCGCGCCCTGCGCGCGGTGGCCGAATCGCCCAAGGCCGCCGCGCTGCTCGGCATCGACGTCGAGCGCATGTTCCGCGTCACCACCTTCGCCGCCGGCGCGCTGGGCGGGGTCGCCGGCGTGCTGATCGGCCTCTATTCCAACGCCGTGTTCCCGCTCATGGGCCAGTCGATGCTGCACAAGGGCATCGCGGTCATCATCCTCGGCGGCATGGGCGACATCCGCGGCGCCATGCTGGGCGGCCTGTTCCTCGGCTTCGCCGAGGTGCTGTCGGTGGCCTACGTCGGCTCGACCATGCGCGACGCCGTCGCCTTCGGCCTGCTGTTCCTGATCCTGCTGGTGCGCCCGCAGGGGCTGTTCGGCAAGGTGGTGCAGCGCAAGGCCTAGGCCACATGGGTGCATTGACGAACTTCTGGGAAATCTACGGCAACCTGGTGCTCACGCTGGGCACCAACGCGCTGCTGGCGTTGTCGATCTGGCTCACCCTGGCCTGCGGCATGCTCGCCATCGCCAATGCGGCGTTCATGGGCATCGGCGCCTACGTCTCGGCGCTGCTCACCATGAACTACGGGGCGCCGTTCGCCGTCGCCCTGGCCGGCGGCATGGCGGCGCCGGCGCTGGCGGCCGCGCTCATCGGCCTGCCCACCATCCGCCTGTCGGGCGTGTACCTGGCGATGGCCACCCTGGCCTTCGGCGAGGTGGTGCGCATCATCGTGCTCAACCTCGATTCGGTGACCGGCGGCGCGCTGGGCCTCAACGGCATCCCGCAGCTGACGCAGTGGTGGCACGTCGCGCTGGCCGTGGCGCTGGTGCTGCTGGTGCTGTGGCGGCTGCGCGTCTCGCGCATCGGCCGGGCGTTCGAGGCGATCCGCGGCGACGAGACCGCGGCCGCCCTGATGGGTATCGACGTGCGCGCCAACAAGATGCTGGCCTTCGTGCTGGGCGGCGCGGTCGCCGGGCTGGCCGGCGCGCTCAACGCGCACCTCACCTTCTTCATCGGCCCGAGCGAATACGGCTTCGATCGCGCCGTCGAGATCCTCACCATGGCGATCCTCGGCGGCATCGGCAGCCTGGCGGGGCCGGTGCTCGGCAGCTCCATCGTCACCGTGCTGCCCGAGCTGCTGCGCGGCTTCAGCGGCTTCCGGCTGGTGGTCAACGGCGTGATCCTGGTGCTGATCGTGCTGTTCCTGCCCAAGGGCATCTGGGATCCGGCGCGTTTCCGCCGCACCGTGCGGGCGCGGGCGGCATGAGCGGCGAGGCCATGCTCGAGATCTCCTCGCTGTCGATGGACTTCGGCGGCCTGAACGTGCTGCACGGGGTCGACCTCTCGGTGCCGCGCGGCGCCATCTTCGGGCTGATCGGGCCCAACGGCGCCGGCAAGACCACCGTGTTCAATCTCGTCACCGGCCTGCTCACGCCCACCGGCGGCAGCATCCGCTTCGAAGGCGCCGACCTGCTGCAGCGCAGGCCGCACCAGATCACGCGGCTGGGCATCGCGCGCACGTTCCAGAATATCCGCCTGTTCAAGGAGATGACGCTGCTCGAGAACGTGGTGGTCGGCGCCTACCGGCACGCCGACTACGGCGTGCCCGGCCTGCTGTTCGGCCTGCCCGGGTTCCGCCGCCAGGAGAGGCGCGCGCGCGAACGCGCCCGTGAGCTGCTCGCCTGGATGAAGCTCGATGCCAAGGCCGACGAGCTGGCCGACAACCTCTCCTACGGGCAGCAGCGCCGCCTCGAGCTGGCGCGCGCGCTGGCCACCGAGCCCAGGCTGCTGCTGCTCGACGAGCCGGTGGCGGGCATGAACACCGGCGAGCGGGCCGAGCTGATGCGCGAAATCGAGGCCATCCGCGGGCGCGGCTACACCATCCTCATCATCGAGCACGACATGCGCTTCGTGATGGGCCTGTGCGAACGCATCGCGGTGCTCAACTTCGGCCGCATCATCGCCTGCGGGACGCCCGATGACATCCGCAACGACGAGCGCGTGATCGAGGCCTACCTGGGGCGCGAGGACGAATCCGACGCTCCCGCCGACGCCGGTGCCGGTGCCGGTGCCGGTGCCGCGGGCGCGCGGCCGGAGCCCCCGCGATGAGCGCCCTGCTGGAGGTGCGCGGCCTGGCGGTCAACTACGGGCACATCGAGGCGGTGCGCGGCATCGACTTCGCGCTCGCCGCCGGCGAGACCACCGCGCTGGTGGGCGCCAACGGCGCGGGCAAGTCGACCACGCTGCTGGCGCTCTCGGGCCTCGTGCCCAAGGCGGGCGGCCGGGTGCTCTTCGAGGGCGACGACATCACCGGGCTGGCGCCGCACCGCATCGTCGAGCGCGGCATCGTGCAGGTGGCCGAGGGGCGCGCCATCCTCACCACCCTGACCGTGCGCGAGAACCTCGAGCTGGGCGCCTACCGGCACGGGTTGAAGAACGCCGCCGGCGAGCTGGAGCGGGTGCTGGAGCTGTTCCCGCGGCTGCGCGAGCGCCTCGACGGGCTGGCCGGCAACCTCTCGGGCGGCGAGCAGCAGATGCTGGCGATCGGGCGCGCCCTGATGGCCCGCCCGCGCCTGCTGCTGCTCGACGAGCCGTCGATGGGCCTGGCGCCGATCGTGGTGCAGGACATCTTCCGCACGCTGCGCACCATCAATGCCGGCGGGCTCACGCTGTTCCTGGTCGAGCAGAACGTACGCCAGGCGCTGCGTATCGCGCAGCACGCCTACGTGCTGGAGAACGGCGCGGTCGCGCTCTCGGGCACCGGCCGCGAGCTGCTCGGGCACCCCGGCGTGCTCGAAGCCTACCTGGGTGGCTGAGCGATCCCGCAGCGGGCGGGCCCGCCCGAGCGAGGGCAGGCCCGGCGCTTCAGGTGCGCGGCGGGATGCGCAGCACCTGGCCCGGGTAGATCTTGTCCGGGTGGGTGAGCATGGGCTTGTTGGCCTCGAAGATCGTCATGTAGGCGTTGGCGTTGCCGTACTGCTCCTTGGCGATCTTCGACAGGGTGTCGCCGCGCACCACGGTGTAGAACTTCGCTTCCGGCACCGGGTTCTTCACCGTCATGTTGTCGATCACCTTCTCGACGCCGGCCACGTTGCCGCAGCACAGGACGATCTTCTCGCGCGTGGCCTGGTCGTTCACCGTGCCCGACACCGTGACCGTGCCGCTGGAGCCGTCGAAGGCCACCCCCAGCCCCTCGGCGTCGAGCTTCATCGCCCCGATGTAGGTCTTGATCGCCGCGGCTGCGGCCGCGTTGGCGTCGGCCGGCGCGGAGGCCGCCTGGGCGGTGCCGGAGCCGAAGAGCTTCTCGCCGGCGTCCTTGATGAAAGAAAGCAGCCCCATGGTCGTTCCTCCTTCGCTGTTGGACAAGCAGTTGGGAGTCTATCGGAGCTGGCGCCGGCCCGCGTCGGGCGGCCTCGGCGCCGCGCCCCGTTGAAATTTACGCCGGCGCCCTGAAATGCAACACCGCGGGCTCGAAACGGAGCCTGAAGATCAACACAAGTATTTGATTCGATTGGGAGATCCAGGGAATGAACCCAGAACGGCCGACTCCACCGGGCACGGCGGACCAGGCGAGGCCGGCCGGCGGTGCGCAGGCGGGTGCGGAAACGGCCCCGGCCAACGGCGGCGGGACGGGCGAGGACCATCAGGCGCTGGTGCAGAAGCTGGCGCAGGCCGAGGCGAAGGCCGCCGAGCTCTATGACCAGTACGTGCGCGCCGTGGCCGATGCGGAGAATGCGCGCCGGCGTGCCCACGAAGACGTCGCCAAGGCGCACAAGTACGGCATCGAGGCGTTCGCCGAGAGCCTGCTGGCGGTCAAGGACAGCCTCGAGATGGCGCTCAAGGCCGAAACGCCCTCGGTGGAGAACCTCAGGGAAGGCGTGGAGGCCACGCTGCGCCTGCTGGGCGGCGCCTTCGAGAAGAACCGCCTGACGGAAATCGACCCGCAGGGCCAGAAGTTCGACCCCAACCTGCATCAGGCGATCTCCACCGTGCCGCCGTCGGCCACCCAGCCTCCGGTGGCGGCCAACCACGTGGCCCACGTGCTGCAGAAGGGCTACATGATCAACGACCGCGTGCTGCGTCCGGCACTGGTCACGGTCGTGCAGGGCTGAAGGCCGGGCAGGGCGCCAGCGCTTGAATTCCGCCGGCCGGATCGCATCTGGAAAATCGACCATTTCCTTCATCGAGGACTGAATAGCATGGGCAAGATCATCGGTATCGACCTGGGCACGACCAACTCGTGCGTCGCGATCATGGAGGGCGGCCAGCCCAAGGTGATCGAGAACTCCGAGGGCGCCCGCACGACGCCGTCGATCGTCGCCTACATGGAAGACGGCGAGATCCTGGTCGGCGCTCCGGCCAAGCGCCAGGCGGTCACCAACCCCAAGAACACGCTGTACGCCGTCAAGCGGCTGATCGGGCGCAAGTTCGAGGAGAAGGAGGTCCAGAAGGACATCCACCTGATGCCTTACGGCATCGTCAAGGCCGACAACGGCGACGCCTGGGTCGAGGTGCGCGGCAAGAAGCTCGCGCCGCCGCAGGTGTCTGCCGAGACGCTGCGCAAGATGAAGAAGACCGCCGAGGACTACCTCGGCGAGGAAGTCACCGAGGCGGTCATCACCGTGCCGGCCTACTTCAACGACAGCCAGCGCCAGGCCACCAAGGACGCCGGGCGCATCGCCGGGCTGGACGTCAAGCGCATCATCAACGAGCCGACCGCGGCCGCGCTCGCGTTCGGGCTGGACAAGGGCGGCGGCAAGGATCGCAAGGTCGCGGTCTACGACCTCGGCGGCGGCACCTTCGACATCTCCATCATCGAGATGGCCGACGTCGACGGCGAGAAGCAGTTCGAGGTGCTCTCGACCAACGGCGACACCTTCCTCGGCGGCGAAGACTTCGACCAGCGCATCATCGACTACGTGATCGGCGAGTTCAAGAAGGAGCAGGGCGTCGATCTCTCGAAGGACGTGCTGGCGCTGCAGCGGCTCAAGGAGGCTGCCGAGAAGGCCAAGATCGAGCTCTCCTCGAGCCAGCAGACCGAGTTCAACCTGCCGTACATCACGGCCGATGCCTCGGGTCCCAAGCACCTGAACATGAAGCTCACGCGCGCCAAGCTCGAGGCCCTGGTCGAGGAGCTCATCGAGCGCACCATCGAGCCGTGCCGCATCGCGCTCAAGGACGCCGGCTTCAAGGCCTCCGACATCGACGACGTCATCCTCGTCGGCGGCATGACGCGCATGCCCAAGGTGCAGGAGAAGGTGCGCGAGTTCTTCGGCAAGGAGCCGCGCAAGGACGTCAACCCCGACGAGGCGGTGGCAGTGGGCGCGGCGGTGCAGGGCGCGGTGCTCTCGGGCGATCGCAAGGACGTGCTGCTGCTCGACGTCACCCCGCTGTCGCTGGGCATCGAGACGCTGGGCGGCGTCATGACCAAGATGATCCAGAAGAACACCACCATCCCGACCAAGTTCTCGCAGACTTTCTCGACGGCCGACGACAACCAGCCGGCGGTCACGATCAAGGTCTTCCAGGGCGAGCGCGAGATCGCCTCCGGCAACAAGCTGCTCGGCGAGTTCAATCTCGAGGGCATTCCGCCGGCCCCGCGCGGCACCCCGCAGATCGAGGTCACCTTCGACATCGACGCCAACGGCATCCTGCACGTGTCGGCCAAGGACAAGGCCACCGGCAAGGAGAGCAAGATCACCATCAAGGCCAACTCCGGCCTGACCGAGGCCGAGATCCAGAAGATGGTCAAGGACGCCGAGGCCAACGCCGCCGAGGACCACAAGCGCGTCGAGCTGACCAATGCGCGCAACCAGGCCGACGCGATGGTGCATTCGGTGAAGAAATCGCTTGCCGAGTACGGCGACAAGATCGACGCTGGCGAGAAGGCGAAGATCGAGGACGCTCTGAAGGCGGCCGAGGAATCGCTGAAATCCGACGACAAGGCCGACATCGAGGCCAAGACCACGGCGCTGATGACCGCCTCGCAGAAGCTGGGCGAGCTGATGTACGCCAAGACCCAGGCCGAAGGCGGTGCGCAGGCCGCGCCGGGCGCCGGCCCCGGTGCGGGTGCGGGTGCGGGTGCAGGGGCGGGCGGCGGAGCCTCGGAGGCGCAGCGTCCGAAGGACGACGACGTCGTCGATGCCGACTTCAAGGAAGTCAAGCGCGACGCTTGAGGGAAGAGAAGCATCTCCGCCGGGTCGCTCTCCGAACTCGACACATTGATCGAGATCGGAGAGCGACTTGGCTATTTCGACGTGACAGAGGAGTTGCGGAAGACACTGGACGATGTGAGCGGAATGCTGATGGGCTTGCAGGCTTCGCTGCGCAAGCGGCTGCCCTGACCCTTCTCCCTTCCCACTTCTCCCTTCCCCCGGAAAAATGGCCAAGCGTGACTACTACGAGATCCTGGGCGTTGCCAAGAACGCGAGCGACGAGGAGCTGAAGAAGGCTTATCGCAAGCTCGCGATGAAGCATCACCCGGACCGCAATCCGGACAACAAGGACGCGGAGGCGAAGTTCAAGGAGGCCAAGGAAGCCTACGAGATGCTCAGCGATCCGGCCAAGCGCGAGGCCTACGACCGCTTCGGCCACGCCGGCGTCGATCCGAACGCCGGCGGCTTTCCTGGCGGCGCGGGCGGCCAGGGCTTCGGCGGCTTCGCCGACGTGTTCGGCGACATCTTCGGCGACATCTTCGGCGGCCAGCGCGCCGGCGGCGGGCGCAGCAACGTCTACCGCGGCGCCGACCTGCGCTACGCCATGGAGGTCACGCTCGAGCAGGCGGCCCGCGGCCACACCACCGAGATCCGCGTGCCGAGCTGGGAGTCGTGCGAGACCTGCCACGGCAGCGGCGCCAAGGCGGGCACCAAGCCCAAGACCTGCCACACCTGCGGCGGGCAGGGGGCGGTGCGCGTGCAGCAGGGCTTCTTCTCGATCCAGCAGACCTGCCCCACCTGCCGCGGCAGCGGCAAGGTCATTCCCGATCCCTGCCCGAGCTGCGACGGCATCGGCCGCGTGAAGCGCAACAAGACCCTGGAAGTCAAGATTCCGGCCGGCATCGACGAGGGCATGCGCATCCGCTCGGCCGGCAACGGCGAGCCGGGCATCAACGGGGGGCCGAACGGCGATCTCTACGTCGAGATCCACGTCAAGGAGCACCCGGTGTTCCAGCGCGACGGCGACGACCTGCACTGCCAGGTGCCGATCGGCATCACTACCGCGACGCTCGGCGGCACGGTGGAGATCCCGACGCTGAACGGGCGCGCCGAGATCGACCTGCCCGAGGGTACGCAGTCGGGCAAGCAGTTCCGGCTGCGCGGCAAGGGGATCAAGGGCCTGCGCTCGAGCTACCCGGGCGATCTCTATGCGCACATCGTCGTCGAGACGCCGGTGCGCCTCACCGACAAGCAGAAGCAGATGCTGCGCGAGCTCGACGCCTCGCTGAAGGATCCCAAGCACAGCCCGCAGACCAAGGGCTGGATGGACCGGGTGAAAGAGTTCTTCCAGTGAGGCTCACCTTTGCCGGGGCTGCCGACACGGTCACCGGGTCGCGCTACGTGCTCGACACCGGCCAGCGGCACATCCTCGTCGACTGCGGCCTGTTCCAGGGCTTCAAGAAGCTGCGCGAGCGCAACTGGGCGCGATTCCCGGTAGCGCCGCAGACCATCGAGCGCGTCGTGCTCACCCACGCGCACCTGGACCACAGCGGCTACCTGCCGGCGCTGGTGCGCGACGGCTTTCGCGGCGAGATCGTCGCCACCGCGGCCACGCGCGAGCTGTGCGAGATCCTGCTGCGCGACAGCGCACGGTTGCAGGAAGAGGAGGCCGATTTCGCCAACCGGCACGGCTACTCTAAGCACGCCCCGGCGCGCCCCCTCTATACCAGCGAGGATGCCGAGCGCGCCCTGTCGCGCTTCCGGGTGGTCGAGTTCGACGAGACCTTCCCGCTCGGCGAGGGCATCGAGGCGCAGTTCCTGCCTGCCGGCCACCTGCTGGGCGCGGCCATGGTGCGGCTGCAGCGCGGCTCGCGCACGGTGCTGTTCAGCGGCGACCTCGGCCGCCCCGACGACCTGGTGATGCGTCCGCCCCGGCGCGTCGAGTCGGCCGGCACGCTGATCGTCGAATCCACCTACGGCAACCGCAGCCACGGCGACGGCGACCCGGAAGAGGTGCTGGGGCGGGTGATCCGCGAGACCGCCGCGCGCGGCGGCACGGTGCTCATCCCGTCGTTCGCGATCGGGCGCGCCCAGACGCTGCTCTACGCGCTGTACCGGCTGCGCGAGCGCAATGCCATCCCCGAGATACCGGTGTTCCTCGACAGCCCGATGGCCGTCGACGCCACGCGCCTGTACGTCCGCTTCGAGCGCGACCATCGCCTCACGCGCGAGCAGTGCGCGGCCATGTATCGTTCGGCCGCCATGGTCACCACGCCCGAGCAGTCGAAGCGGCTGGCCGGCCTGCGCGTGCCGTCCATCATCATCTCGGCCAGCGGCATGGCCACCGGCGGGCGCGTCCTGCACCACCTCAAGCGCATCCTCCCGGATCCCCACAGCCACGTTCTGTTCGCCGGCTTCCAGGCCGGCGGCACGCGCGGCGCGCACCTGGTGGCCGGCGCACGCGAGGTCCGCATCCATGGCGAGTGGCACACGGTGCGCGCCGGGGTCACCCAGCTCGACGGGTTCTCCGCGCACGCCGACGGCGACGAGCTGATGGCCTGGATGCGCGCCTTCCACGTCGCGCCGGGGCAGGTCTACGTCACCCACGGCGAGCCCGACGCGGCCGACCGGCTGCGGCTGCGCATCGGCACCGAGCTGGGCTGGCCGGCGCGCGTGCCCGAGCATCTCGAGACCGTCGATCTGCCGCTCTGAAGCCGGCGGCCGCGAAGACCTCTTTCCGCCCCGGCGCGCCGCGCAGGCTGGTACATTGATGCGATGCAAGCCGAACAGTTCCGCAGACCCGTCGGCCAGAAGAAGGGCCGGCAAGCCGGCGAGGACGCTCTCCAGCGCGTGCGCGCGCTGCTCGCCGGCCGACCGCTGCGCCGCGACCTGCTGATCGAGCACCTGCACCGCATCCAGGACGCCGAGGGCTGCCTGCCCGCGCCGATGCTGGCCGCGCTGGCCGAGCTCATGGGCCTGTCGCAGGCCGAGGTGTTCGAGGTTGCCACCTTCTACCACCACTTCGACGTGGTGCGCGAGGGCGACCGGCGTCCGCCCGCGCTGACGGTCCGGGTGTGCGACTCGCTGTCGTGCCGGCTCGCCGGCGCGGAAGCGCTGATCGCCGGGCTGCCCGCGCGTCTCGGCGCCGAGGTGCGGGTGCAGCGCGTGCCGTGCGTCGGGCGCTGCGCCGAGGCGCCCGTCGCGGTGGTCGGGCGCCGGCCGGTGGCGCCGGCCACCGTGCAGGCCGTGGCGGCGGCCGTCGACGACGGCCGCCGCGAGTGTCCGCTGCCGGCGGCCCAGGACTACGACGCCTACCGCGCCGCGGGGGGGTACGCGCAGCTGGCGCGCGTGCTCGACGGCTCGCTCGGGCGCGAGCAGGTGCTCGCCGAGCTCGAGGCCTCCACCCTGCGCGGGCTCGGCGGCGCCGGGTTCCCGGCGGCGCGCAAGTGGCGCACCGTGGCCGGCTACGAGGGGCCGCGGCTGATGGTGGTCAACGCCGACGAGGGCGAGCCCGGCACGTTCAAGGATCGCCACTACCTCGAGCGCGCCCCGCATCGCATGCTCGAGGGCATGCTCATCGCCGCCACGGTGGTCGGCTGCGAGGCATGCTACGTCTACCTGCGCGACGAATACGCCGGCGTGCGCGCGCTGCTCGGGCGCGAGCTCGAGGCGCTGCGCGCCGCGCCGCCGGTGGCCGGCATGGCGCTGCCGCAGATCCACCTGCGCCGCGGCGCAGGCGCCTACGTCTGCGGCGAGGAAAGCGCCATGATCGAATCGATCGAAGGCAAGCGCGGCATGCCGCGGCTGCGCCCGCCCTACGTGGCCCAGGTCGGCCTGTTCGGGCGCCCGACGCTGTCGCACAACGTCGAGACGCTCTACTGGATCCCCGAGATCCTGGATCGCGGCGCCGCCTGGTTCGCTTCGCACGGCCGGCGCGGGCGCCACGGCCTGCGCTCGTTCTCGGTCTCGGGCCGGGTGCGCGAGCCCGGCGTGAAGCTGGCCCCGGCGGGCATCAGCGTGCGCGAGCTCATCGACGAATACTGCGGCGGCATGCCGGAAGGGCACGAGCTCTACGCCTACCTGCCGGGAGGGGCCTCGGGCGGCATCCTGCCGGCCTCGCTGGCCGACGAGCCGCTCGACTTCGACACCCTGCAGCGGCACGGCGCGCTGATCGGCTCGGCGGCGATCGTCGTGCTCTCGCAGCACGACAGCGCGGTCGATGCCGCGCGCAACCTGATGGCGTTCTTCCGCGACGAATCCTGCGGGCAGTGCACGCCGTGCCGCGTCGGCACGGCCAAGGCGCTGGGCGAGATCGCCGGCGCGCGCTGGAACACCGGGCTGCTGCGCGAGCTGTCGGCGGTGATGATGGACGCCTCGATCTGCGGCCTGGGCCAGGCCGCCCCCAATCCGGTGGCCACGGTGATGCGCTACTTCCCCCACGAGCTCGCGCCGGACGTGCCCACCCCGGCCGCTCCGGCCGCGGGAGCCTCGCGATGAACGCTCCGCTGCCGGCGCCGGTCGCGCCCACCGTGGTCGAGTTCGAGCTCGACGGCCGCTGCATCGAGGCGCGCGCCGGCGAGTCCATCCTGCAGGCGGCGCAGCGCCACGGCGTCGAGATTCCCCGCCTGTGCTATCACGAGGGCTACCGGCCCGACGGCAACTGCCGCGCCTGCGTGGTCGAGATCGACGGCGAGCGCGTGCTGGCGCCCTCGTGCTGTCGCGCGCCCGCCGCCGGCATGAAGGTGCACGCGCGCAGCGAGCGCGCGCTGGCCGCGCAGCGGATGGTGCTCGAGCTGCTGAGCGCCGACGCGCCGCAGGGCGGGCACCGCGAAGACTCCGAGCTGCGCCGCTGGGCGCAGCGGCTCGACGTGGGCGCGTCGCGCTTCGCCGCGCGCGAGCAGACCGCGCCCGACCTCAGCCACCCGGCGATCGCGGTGCAGCTCGATGCCTGCATCCAGTGCGGGCGCTGCGTGCGCGCCTGCCGCGAGGAGCAGGTCAACGACGTCATCGGCTACGCCTGGCGCGGCGAGCACGCGAAGATCGTCTTCGACTGCGACGACCCGATGGGCGCTTCGAGCTGCGTCGGCTGCGGCGAGTGCGTGCAGGCCTGCCCGACCGGCGCGCTCATGCCGCGCCTGCTCGGCGTGGCCGCGCCGCAGGCCGGGCGCGTCGCGCCGCGCGCCAGCCAGCGCCAGGTCGATTCGCTGTGTCCGTTCTGCGGCGTGGGGTGCCAGCTCACCTTCCACGTATCGGACAACCGCATCCGCTTCGTCGAGGGCCGCGACGGGCCGGCCAACCACGGCCGGCTGTGCGTGAAGGGACGCTTCGGCTTCGATTACGCAGCCAGCCCCGAGCGGCTCGACGTGCCGCTGATCCGTCGCCCGGGCGCGCCGAAGGACCCCGACTTCGCGCGCGTGCCGCCCGACTGGCGCAGCCATTTCCGCCCCGCTTCGTGGGACGAGGCGCTCGCCGTCGCCGGCGACGGGCTGGCGCGCCTGCGCGACACCTTGGGCCCCTCGGCGCTGGCTGGCTTCGGCTCGGCCAAGGGCAGCAACGAGGAGGCGTATCTCTTCCAGAAGCTGGTGCGCGTGGGCTTCGGCACCAACAACGTCGATCACTGCACCCGGCTGTGCCACGCCTCCTCGGTGGCGGCGCTGCTCGAGGGCATCGGCTCGGGAGCGGTGTCGAATCAGGTCTCGGACGTGCTCGAGGCCGAGGTGGTGTTCGTGATCGGCTCCAATCCCACCGCCAACCATCCGGTGGCCGCCAGCTTCATCAAGAACGCCGTGCGCCGCGGCGCACGGCTGGTGGTGGCCGATCCGCGGCGCACCGATCTCGCGCGCTACGCCACGCATGTCCTGCAGTTCCGCTCCGGCTCCGACGTCGCGCTGCTCAACGCGATGCTGCACACCATCATCGCCGAGGACCTGGTCGACCGGGCGTTCGTGGCCGCGCGCACCACCGGCTTCGATGCGCTGCGCGAGCGCGTGGCCGCCTTCTCGCCCGAGGCGATGGCGCCGGTGTGCGGCATCCCCGCCCCCACCATCCGCGAGGTCGCGCGGCTGTATGCGCGCAGCCGTGCCTCGATGCTGCTGTGGGGCATGGGCGTGTCGCAGCACAAGCACGGCACCGACAACGCGCGCTGCCTGATCGCGCTGGCGCTGGTCACCGGCCAGATCGGACGGACCGGCACCGGCCTGCATCCTCTGCGCGGGCAGAACAACGTGCAGGGGGCTTCCGATGCGGGCCTGATCCCGATGATGCTGCCCGATTACGGGCGCGTCGACGACGAGCGCGCGGCGGCGAAGTTCGAGCGCCTGTGGAACACCCGGCTCGACCGGCGCCCGGGCCTGACGGTGGTGGAGATCATGCACGCGGCGATCGCCGGCACGATCCGCGGCATGTACGTCATGGGCGAGAACCCGGCGATGTCCGACCCCGACCTGCACCACGCGCGCCGGGCGCTGGCCGGGCTCGAGCTGCTGGTGGTGCAGGACGTCTTCCCCACCGAGACGGCCTACCTCGCCGACGTGATCCTGCCCGCTTCGGCCTTCCCCGAGAAGACCGGCTCGTTCACCAACACCGATCGCATGGTGCAGCTGGCGCGCCAGGCCGTCGAGCCGCCGGGGCAGGCGCGCCAGGACCTGTGGATCATCGTCCAGATGGCGCGCCGGCTGGGCCTCGACTGGCGCTACGAGCATCCGCGCGAGGTGTTCGAGGAGATGCGCAGCGGCATGGCCTCCATCCACGGCATCTCCTGGGAGCGGCTCGAGCGCGAGGGCAGCGTCACCTACCCCTGCGCCAGCGAGGACGATCCCGGCCAGCCGGTGGTGTTCATCGAGCGCTTTCCCACCGCGGACGGGCGCGCGCGCCTGGTGCCGGCTGCGCTGGTGGCGCCCGACGAGCAGCCCGATGCGGACTACCCCCTCGTGCTGATCACCGGCCGCCAGCTCGAGCACTGGCACACCGGCGCGATGACGCGGCGGGCCCAGGCCCTCGACGCCATCGAGCCGGAGGCCACCGCCTCGCTGCACCCGCGCGAGCTGGCGCGTCTCGGCCTGCGCGCCGGTGAGTCGGCGCGCATCGCCTCGCGGCGCGGCGAGATCGCGCTGCGGGTGCGGGCCGACCGGGGGGTGGCCGAAGGCAGCGTGTTCGTGCCGTTCGCCTACGCCGAGGCCGCGGCCAACCTGCTCACCAATCCCGTGCTCGATCCCTTCGGCAAGATCCCCGAGTTCAAGTACTGCGCGGTGCGCGTCACTCCGCTGGCCGCGCAGCCTTGATCAGGTCGCGGCCGATGATCAGCTTCTGCACCTCGGTGGCGCCCTCGTAGATGCGCAGCGGGCGGATCTCGCGGTAGAGGTGCTCGACCGCCATGCCCGATTTCACGCCCAGCCCGCCGAAGAGCTGCACCGCCTTGTCGATCACCTGCTGGGCGGTCTCGGTGGCCACCATCTTGGCCATGGCCACCTCGCGCGTGCCTCGCTGGCCCTTGCAGTCGCGCACCCAGGCGGCACGGTAGGTGAGCAGGGCCGCCGCGTCGATGCCGGTGGCCATGTCGGCCAGGGCGGCCTGGGTGAGCTGGAAGTCGGCCAGGGTCTGGCCGAGCATGCGCCGGCGCGTGACGCGCCCGAGCGCCTCGTCGAGCGCGCGGCGCGCGAAGCCGAGCGAGGCCGCCGCCACGCTGGTGCGGAACACGTCGAGGTTGCGCATGGCGATCTTGAACCCTTCGCCCGGGGCGCCCAGCATCGCCTCGGCCGGCACGCGGCAGCCGGTGAAGCGCAGCGTCCCCAGGGGGTGCGGCGCCATCACCGGGATGCGCTCGGCGACTTCCAGCCCCGGCGTGTCCGCATCCACCACGAAGGCCGAGATGCCGCGGCTGCCGGGCGCCTCGCCGGTGCGCGCGAACACGCAGTAGAAGTCGGCGATGCCGGCGTTCGAGATCCAGGTCTTGCAGCCGTCGAGCACGTAGTGCGCGCCGTCGCGGCGCGCGGTGGTGGCGATCGCCGCCACGTCGGAGCCGGCATCGGGCTCCGAGAGCGCGAAGGCGGCCAGCCGGCGTCCGGTCACCACGTCGGGCAGGTACTTGCGCTGCTGCGCCTGCGTGCCCGCCAGCGAGATCGAGCCGCTGCCCAGGCCCTGCATCGCGAAGGCGAAATCGGCCAGCCCCGAGTGCCAGGCCAGCGTCTCGCGCGCCACGCACAGCGAGCGCGTGTCGATCGACTCGAAAGCGCCGCCCCAGGCCTTGCCGGCGCAGTAGCGCAGCCAGCCCGCGCGCCCGAGCTCGCCCGCCAGCTGGCGGCAGGCGGCATCCACGTCCTCGGCGTGCGCATCGCTCAGGTGCTCGGCGGCCCACTGGTCGAGCGCGTTCGCCTGCGCGCGATGGACATCGTCGAGGAAGGGCCAGTCGTAGTGCGTACGTTCGCGCATGGGTCGCTCTTTCAAGTCTGTTGATCTGGGGGGTTGATTTTCCACCACGAGACGTATAGCGTATGAATGAATGCTCATTCAGTCAAGCCGGCAGGCGGCCGGCGCAATCCTCGAGAGGAAGGAACGGTCATGAAAATCGACGGCAAGACGGCGGTGGTCACGGGCGGCGCTTCGGGCATCGGCCGCGCCGTGGCGCGCGGCCTGGCGCAGGCAGGCGCGCGCGTGCTCATCGGCGACATCGACGAACGCGGCGGCGAGGCCGTGGCCGCGGAGCTGCGCGCCGCCGGCAGCGACGCGCGCGCGCTCAGGCTCGACGTCACCGACCTCGACTCGATCGCGGCCTTCCGCGACCGGGCGCTCGCCGAAGGGGGGCAGGTCGACATCATCGCCAACGTCGCGGGCTGGGGCAGGATCGAGCCGTTCATGCAGAACAAGCCCGACTTCTGGCGCAAGGTGGTCGACCTCAACCTGATGGGGCCGGTGGCGGTGACGCACGCGCTGATCGGGCCGATGATCGAGCGCCAGTCCGGCAAGGTGGTGGTGGTGGCCAGCGACGCCGGGCGCGTCGGCAGCATGGGCGAGACGGTCTACTCGGGCGCCAAGGGCGGCGCGATCGCGTTTGCCAAGTCGCTCGCGCGCGAAGTGGCGCGCTACGGCATCAACGTGAACTGCGTGTGCCCGGGGCCCACCGATACGCCGCTGCTGCGGGCGGTGCCGGAGAAGCATCAGGAGGCGTTCGTGCGCGTCACCCCGATGCGCCGCCTCGCCAAGCCCGAGGAAGTGGCCGATGCGGTGCTGTTCTTTGCGAGCGGCCGCGCCGACTTCGTCACCGGGCAAGTCCTGAGCGTCAGCGGCGGGCTGACGATGGTAGGCTGACGCCCGCGTGCGGTGCGGTGCCCGGCATCGAATGAGCCGGGCAGGATGAATCCACGACGAAGGAGGAGCTACATGATGAAGCGTTTGGTTGCGGCACTGGGCATCGCGGCGGCCGCCGCAATGGCGCCGGCGCAGGCCCAGGAGCCGGTGCGCATCGGCCTGATCGGGCCGTTCTCCGGTCCGTTCGCCGACTACGGCAAGCAGATCGAAGGAGGCATGAAGGCCTGGCTGAAGCAGAACGGCGATACCTATGCCGGGCGCAAGATCGAGATCCTGGTGCGCGACACCACCGGCCCGGCGCCCGAGGTGGCCAAGCGGCTGGCGCAGGAGCTGGTGGTGCGCGACAAGGTGGATTTCCTCGCCGGCTTCGGGCTCACCCCCGAGGCGCTGGCGGTCGCGCCGGTGGCCACCCAGGCCAAGACGCCGATGGTGATCATGAACGCGGCCACCTCGGTGATCACCACCAGGTCGCCCTATGCGGTGCGCTTCTCCATGACCCTGCCGCAGAACTCGGCGCCCATGGGCACCTGGGCGATCAAGAACGGCATCAAGCGCGTCTATACGCTGGTGGCCGACTACGGCCCGGGCATCGATTCCGAGACCTGGTTCAGCAAGTTCTTCAAGGACGCCGGCGGCGAGATCATCGACTCCGTGCGCGTGCCGCTGAAGAACCCGGAGTTCGCTCCCTTCATCCAGCGCATCAAGGACGCCAAGCCCGAGGCGGTGTTCGTGTTCCTGCCCCCCGGCGAACATACCATCGCCTTCATGAAGGGTTTCCAGGAGCGTGGCCTGAAGGAGGCCGGCATCAAGGTGATCGCCACCGGCGACCTCACCGACGATCACCTGCTCGACAGCATGGGCGATCCGGTGCTCGGCATCATCACGACGTTCCACTACTCGGTGGCGCACGACTCGCCGGAGAACAAGGCTTTCCTGAAGGCCTTCGCCGAAGCCAATCCGTCGGGGGGACGGCCCAACTTCATGGCGGTGGGCGGCTACGACGGCATGCGCGCCATCACCGAGGTGGTCAAGAGCCTCAACGGCAAGCTCGACGCCGACAAGGCCATGGAGCTGTTCAAGCAGATGAAGTTCGAAAGCCCACGCGGACCCATCTCCATCGACCCGGCCACGCGCGACATCGTCCAGAATATCTACGCGCGCAAGGTCGAGCGGCGCGACGGTCATCTGTACAACGTCGAGTTCGACAAGTTCCCGAACTTCAAAGACCCTGCCAAGTAGACGGGCAGCGGCAGACAATCCAACTCCGGCGAGTTGGCGGTCCGGTTCCGGCGGGTTGACACGCCGGGGCCGGATTGCGCAACATCGGCCGATCGATCGAGGGGAGACATCATGAAGCGTTTGGTCGTGGCATTGGGCATCGCGGCCGCCGCCGCAATGGTGCCGGCACAGGCCCAGGAGCCGCTGCGCATCGGTGTGGTCGCGTCCTTCTCGGGTCCGTTCGCCGACTACGGCGAACAGATCGAAGGAGGCATGAAGGCCTGGCTGAAACAGAACGGCGGCACCGTGGCCGGGCGCAAGGTCGAGCTGCTGGTGCGCGACACCACCGGGCCGGCGCCCGAGGTGGCCAAGCGGCTGGCGCAGGAGCTGGTGGTGCGCGACAAGGTGGACTTCCTCGCCGGCTTCGGGCTCACTCCCGAGGCATTGGCGGTCGCGCCGGTGGCCACCCAGGCCAAGACGCCGATGGTGATCATGAATGCGGCCACCTCGGTGATCACCACCAGGTCGCCCTATGCGGTGCGCTTCTCCATGACGCTGCCGCAAATTTCGGCGCCCATGGGCACGTGGGCGGTGAAGAACGACATCAAGCGCGTGTACACGCTGGTGGCCGACTACGGCCCGGGCATCGACTCCGAGACCTGGTTCAGCAAGTTCTTCAAGGACGGCGGCGGCGAGATCGTCGGTTCGGTGCGCGTGCCCCTGAAGGGCCCCGAGTTCGCCCCCTTCATCCAGCGCATCAAGGACGCCAAGCCCGATGCGGTGTTCGTCTTCGTGCCGGCCGGCGAGCTCGGCATCGCCTTCATGAAGAGCTTCCAGGAGCGCGGTCTGAAGGCGGCCGGCATCAAGGTGATCGCCACCGGCGACCTCACCGACGACCACGTGATCGACGCGATGGGCGATCCGGTGCTCGGCATCATCAACACCTTCCATTACTCCGCGGCGCACGACTCCCCGGAGAACAAGGCGTTCCTGAAGGCCTTCGCCGAGGCCAACCCGTCGGCGGGGCGGCCCAACTTCATGGCGGTAGCCGGTTACGACGGCATGCGCGCCATCGCCGAGGTGGTCAAGGGCCTCGGCGGCAAGATGGACGCCGACAAGGCCATGGAGCTGTTCAAGCAGATGAAGTTCGAGAGCCCGCGCGGGCCCATCTCCATCGACCCGGCCACGCGCGACATCGTGCAGACGGTGTACGTGCGGCGGGTCGAGCGGCGCGACGGCCATCTGTACAACATCGAGTTCGACAAGTTCCCGGACTTCAAGGACCCTGCGAAGTAGGGCTGCGGAGCGCGCGCCCATGTTCGGCAATCTCGTCGGCGTCCTGTTCGACGGCCTCGCCTACGGCAGCCTGATGTTCGTCATCAGCATCGGGCTGTCGGTCACGATGGGCCTGATGAACTTCGTCAACCTCGCCCACGGCGCGTTCGCCATGGTCGGCGGCTACGCCTGCGTCATCCTGATGAACCGGCTGGGCGTGCCCTTCCTGCTCACGCTGCCGATCGCCTTCGTGGTGTCGGCGCTGGTCGGGATGGTGCTCGAGCGCACCCTGTACCAGCGCCTGTACAAGGCGAGCGCGCTCGACCAGGTGCTGTTCTCGATCGGCCTCACCTTCATCGCCGTGGCAGCGGCGAGCTACGCCTTCGGCCCCAGCCAGCAGCCGGTGCACCTGCCGCAGTTCCTCATCGGGCAGGTGCGCGTGCTCGGCATCGATCTCGGCATCTACCGGCTGTTCCTCATCGCGGTGGTGGTGGCGATCACGCTCGCGCTCGGCTACCTGCTCGAGCGCACGCGCTTCGGCGCGCAGGTCCGCGCTTCGGTCGACAACCAGCAGGCTTCGGCCGGCATGGGCATCAACGTCAACCGGGTGTTCGCCGTCACCTTCGCCCTCGGCTCGGGGCTGGCCGGGATCGGCGGCGCGCTGGGCATCGACGTGCTGGGGCTGGACCCGACCTTCCCCCTGAAGTACATGGTGTACTTCCTGCTGGTGGTGGCGGTCGGCGGTGCCGGCTCGATCAAGGGCTCGCTGGTGGCCGCGGTCATCCTCGGCGTGTTCGACGTGGCCGGCAAGTACTACGTGCCCGAGATCGGAGCCTTCATCATCTACGCGCTGATGGTGCTGCTGCTGATCCCGTTCCCGGCCGGCCTGTACGGAAGGAAAGCCTGATGGCCGACAAGACCGCCACCCTCGCGCCGGCGCCGGCGCGTACGCAGGCCGGCGCCGCGCGGCCGCAGCTGACCGGCGAACGCTGGCATCCGCTGGAGATCGTGTTCTGGCTGCTGCCGCTCGTCGTCGTGCCGCTGTTCCCGGGCTACCTGGTGCTCGGCAGCCAGATCCTCATCGTCGGCCTGTTCGCGCTCTCGCTCGACCTCATCCTCGGCTACGCGGGCATCGTGTCCCTCGGCCACGCCGCGTTCTTCGGGGTCGGCGCCTACGTCGCGGGGCTGCTCGCGGTGCACGGCTGGGGCGAGCCGATCTCGGGCCTGCTGATCGCGGCGGCGGCGGCGGCGCTGCTCGGCTTCGTGGTCAGCTTCATCGTGGTGCGCGGCCACGAGCTCACGCAGCTGATGGTCACGCTCGGCATCGGGCTGATGCTGTTCGAGGCGGCCAACAAGGCGGCCTTCATCACCGGCGGCGTCGACGGCCTGTCGGGCGTGACGATGTGGAAGCTGCTGGGCGTGTTCGAGTTCGGCCTGGCAGGCAAGGTCGCCTACCTCTACAGCCTGGTGGTGCTGTTCCTGCTCTTCCTGGTGCTGCGCCGGCTGGTGAACTCGCCGTTCGGCCTGTCCCTGCGCGGCCTGCGCGAGGGGCCCCGGCGCATGCCGGCCATCGGGGCCTCGGTGCTGCGGCTGCAGGTGAGGGTGTTCACCATCGGCGCCGCCATTGCCGGGGTCGCCGGCGCGCTGCTGGCGCAGACGACCCAGTTCGTCGGTCTTGAGGTGCTCGGCTTCACGCGTTCGGCCGAGCTGCTGATCATGCTGGTGCTCGGCGGCACCGGGCGGCTGTACGGCGCGCTGATCGGCACCGCGGTGTTCATGCTCGCGCAGGACTACCTCGCCGGCATCAACCCGGTCTACTGGCAGTTCTGGATCGGCCTGCTGCTGGTGGCGATCGTCATGTTCGCGCGCGGTGGCATCCTGGGCGGTGCTGCGACGCTGCTCGAGCGCTTCGGGAGCAAGCCGCGATGAGCGCCGCGCTGCGCACGGTGGGGCTGTCCAAGCACTGGGGCGGCTTCAAGGCGAATTCCGACATCGACTTCACCCTCGAGGCCGGCTCGCGCCACGCCCTCATCGGGCCCAACGGCGCCGGCAAGACCACCTTCATCAACCTGCTCACCGGCTTCCTCGCGCCCACCGCGGGCGACGTGTTCCTCGGCGAGGAGAAGGTCACGCACATGTCGCAGCACCATCGCGTGCAGCGCGGCATGACCCGCACCTTCCAGATCAACACGCTGTTTCCCGGCCTGACCGTGCTCGAGTCGGTGCTCATGGCCATCTGCGTGCGCAAGCGGCGTGCCGCCGTGTGGTGGTCGGGGCTCTCCCGCCAGCGCGAGGAGATCGACGAGGCGCGTGCGCTGCTCGCTTCCCTGCAGCTCGAGCACGACCTGTCCACGGTCACCCGCAACCTGCCGTACGGCAAGCAGCGCCTGCTCGAGATCGCCCTGGCGCTGGCCACCCACCCGAAGATCCTGCTGCTCGACGAGCCGGCCGCCGGCATCCCGTCCAGCGAATGCGCCGAGCTGTTCGAGGTCATCTCGCGCCTGCCGCGCGACGTCACGATCCTTTTCATCGAGCACGACATGGGGCTGGTGTTCCGCTTCGCCGAGCGCATCACGGTGCTGGTGTCCGGCCGCATGCTGATGCAGGGCACGCCGGCCGAGATCGCCTCCGATCCGCGGGTGCGCGAGGTCTACCTCGGGGAGGCGCAGCGTGTCTGAGCTGCTCGTGCTCGATGGGGTGAGCGCCGGCTACGGCGCCTCGGTGGTGCTCGAGCAGATCTCGTTCGCCATCGAGGACGGCAACAGCCTGGCGCTGCTCGGGCGCAACGGCGTGGGCAAGACCACCCTGCTGCTTACGCTGATGGGCCTGGCCCGCCGCCACGGCGGCTCGATTCGCTGGCAGGGCGCCGAGATCGGCAGCATGCCCACCTACCAGCGCGCGCGCGCCGGCATCGGCTGGGTGCCCCAGGAACGCTACATGTTCCCCTCGCTCACCGTCGAGGAGCACCTGCTGGCGGTGGCGCGCCCCGGCCCGTGGACGCTCGAGCGCGCCTATGCCCAGTTTCCGCACCTGAAGCGGCGCCGCTCCAACCTCGGCGGCCAGCTCTCGGGCGGCGAGCAGCAGATGCTGGCGCTGGCGCGCGCGCTGATGGTCAATCCCAGGCTGCTGCTGCTGGACGAGCCGATGGAGGGTCTGGCCCCGATCATCGTGCAGGAGCTCATGGAGGTGATCCGCGACCTGGTCGCCGAGGGCGGCATCACGGTGATCCTGGTCGAGCAGCATGCCAGGCTGGCGCTGGAGCTCACGCGCAACGCCATCGTGCTCGAGCGCGGGCGCATCGTGCATGCCTCCGACAGCGAGAGCCTGCTGCGCGAGCCGGCGGTGCTCGATCACCTGCTGGCGGTGCACCAGGAACAGGGAGTGGCACTATGATCCCGGTCGTCTCGGTCATCAGGGACGAGCATCGCGCCATGGCGTCGGTGCTCGAGGCGCTGCTGTTCGTCACCGAGGAGATCCGCGCCGGGCGCGTCGCGCGCGACACCGAGCCGCTGTGGGCGATGGTGCGCTACATCGAGGCGTTCCCGCACGGCCTGCACACCCCCAAGGAAGACCGCTACCTCATGCCGGCCCTGCGCCGGCGCCACCCCGAGGCAGGGCCCCTGATCGACGATCTCGGGCGCGAGCACGCCCACGGCGACCGGCTCATCTCGGCGCTCAAGGCGGCGCTGGCCGACGTCGAGACCGACCACGAGGGTGCGCTCGAGCGCTTCGCGACGCGGGCGCGCGAGTTCGCCGACTTCAACTGGGCGCACACCAACAAGGAAGAGGGCCAGCTCCTGCCGCTGGCCGAGCAGTACCTCACCCCCGAGGACTGGCAGGAGATCGACGTCGCCTGGCGCTCCGGGGAGGATCCGCAGATCGGCAGCGCGGTCACGCGCGAGTTTCGCCAGCTGTTCCGGCGCATCGTCAACCTCACGCCGGCGCCCATGGGCCTCGGGCCGCCGGTATCGCGTTAGGAATCCGACGGGGCTTCGGCTGGGAACCTGGCGGGCTTCGTGAAGGGGCGCGCCTTCCGCGGCGTCTGCCGCGGCCCCCGGAATGCGCCGGTGTGCGGCGGCTTGTATTTGCCGGTCGCGCGTGATATCGTTTCCTGAATGAACGCTCATTCATAATCCATCTATCACCCAACCCCGCCCGCCCCGGAGAGACCGCATGTACAAGCTCAAGGCCGCCGACTGGCAGCCCCAGCACTTCAAGTGGCAGGTGCGCGACAACGTCGCCACCATCACGCTGAACCGTCCCGAGCGCAAGAACCCGCTCACTTTCGAGAGCTACGCCGAGCTGCGCGACACCTTCCATCGCCTGCAGTACGCCGAGGACGTGCGCGTGGTCGTGGTCACCGGGGAGGGCGGCAACTTCTGCTCGGGCGGCGACGTGCACGAGATCATCGGCCCGCTCACCAAGATGGACATGAACGGGCTGCTCACCTTCACCCGCATGACCGGCAACCTGGTCAAGGAGATGCGCACCTGCCCGCAGCCGATCATCGCCGCGGTCGACGGCGTGTGCGCCGGCGCCGGCGCGATCGTCTCCATGGCCTCCGACCTGCGCTACGCCACGCCCGAGACCAAGACCGCGTTCCTGTTCGTGCGCGTCGGGCTGGCCGGCTGCGACATGGGCGCGTGCGCGATCCTGCCGCGCATCATCGGCCACGGCCGCGCCAGCGAGCTGCTCTACACCGGGCGCGCGATGAGCGCCGACGAGGGCCTGGCCTGGGGCTACTTCAACGGCCTGGCCCCCGGCGACCAGGTGCTGAAGAAAGCGCACGACATGGCCCAGTCGCTCGCCAACGGCCCGGCCTTCGCCCACTTCATGACCAAGAAGTGCCTGCACCAGGAATGGAACCAGACCATCGAGCAGGCGCTGGAAACGGAAGCCGAGGCCCAGGCGATCTGCATGCAGACGCAGGACTTCACGCGCGCGTACAACGCGTTCGTGGCCAAGGAAAAACCGAAGTTCGAAGGCAACTGAGCCGGAGGCGGCCGGGCCCTGGTACCCCGGGTCGGGGTACTAAGCCCGGCTGCACGTGGAGACAGGCCCGATGAGATCTCCCGAGCACGTGGCGAGCGCCGTCAGCGACCCGAAGCTGGTCGAGGAGCGGCGCGCGGAGATCCTCGACGCCGCGGTCAGGCTGTTCTCCGAGAACGGCTACTACGTCACCACCATCCAGCAGATCGCCAAGGCCAGCGGCGTCAGCATCGGGCTCATCTACCAGTACTTCGGCGACAAGGACGACATCCTCTTCCTGTCGCTGAAGCTGGTGCTCGATCGCTACGAGACGGAGATCCCGGCGCGCCTGGAAGGCGTGGAGCATCCGGTGGACCGGCTGTGCACCGCCATCTGGGCCTACTGCTCGATCGTCGATGCGCTGCGCCATGCAGCAGTGCTCACCTACCGCTCGACCAAGTCCCTGCGCGCCGATCGCCGCACGCTGATCCAGGACGCCGAGCGCAAGACCAACCTGCTCATCGAAGGCTGCGTGCACCAGTGCGTCGCGGGCGGCTACATGCGCGAGGTCGACGAGTTCCTCTTCGCCTACCAGGTGGTGCTGTTCTGCCACGCCTGGGCGCTGAAGAACTGGGCCCTGCGCGACCGCTTCTCGCTTGCCGAGTACGTCTCGGAGGGCGTCAAGCTGATGGTCGAGCCTTTCCTCACGGCCAAGGGCAAGGCGGCGCTCGCCGCCCTGCGCCGCCGCAGCCACGACTTCCGCGACGAACCGGCGCGCACCGCGCCGCGCTGACGTTGCGCAGCGCACCCCATCATCGGACAGGCATTGCACCATGACGAATGAACGTTCACTCGGCATCGAGGCCCCCCCCGGCGCCGTGCCGGCCACGCCGATCTCGCTGGCCATCGACGGCGGGGTCGCCGTGGTGACGCTGTGCCGGCCGCCGGTCAACGCGATCGACGACGACTGGCTGCACCGCCTCGACGAGGTGCTCGACCTCGCCGAGGCCGATCCGCGCGTGCGCGTGCTGTGGATCCGCAGCGCGCAGCGCGTGTTCTGCGCCGGCGCCGACCTTTCCTTCATGCGCGAGCGCTTCGCCACCGAGGCCGGGCGTGCCGCCATGATCGCCTTCACGCGCCGGCTGCAGGAGGCCTATGCGCGCATCGAGCGCAGCCCGAAGGTGTCGCTGGCCGAGATCGGGGGCGCGGCGCTCGGCGGCGGCTTCGAGCTGGCGCTCGCCTGCGATCTGCGCGTGGTGTCCGGGCAGGCCCGGCTCGGCCTGCCGGAGGCGCGCCTCGGGCTGCTGCCGGCTGCCGGGGGCACGCAGCGCATGACGCGCATCTGCGGCGAAGCGGTGGCCCGCCGCCTCATCCTGGGCGCTGAGGTGATCGCCGGCACCGAGGCGGTCGCGCTGGGCCTGGCGCAATGGCAGGCCCCGCCCGAGGAGCTGCATGCGCTTGCCGGCAGCATCGCCGCGCGCATCGCCGGCCTGCCGGGCGCCGCGCTGCGCGAATGCAAGCGCTGCATCGGCGCCGCGCTCGACCCGGAGCAGGACGGCTACGAGGTCGAGCTCGAAGGCAGCGGCGCGCTGCTCGCCCTCGCCGAGACCCAGGCGCTGGTGAGGCAGTTCCTCGACAAGAGCGCCTGAGACGCGGAGGAGGAGACCATGCAGGGAATTCAGCTGGATCCGCGGCGCATCGAGCGCGAACGCGCACGCGGCATCTGGCCCGACCGCATCCTGGTCGAGTATCTCGACCGCTGGGTGCGCGAGAAGGGCAACGCGACCGCGCTCATCGGGTTTCGCGAGGAAACCGGCACCACGGTGCGCCTGACCTGGAGCGAGCTCGGCGAGCGCGTCGCGCGCATCGCCCGGGGGCTGTCGGCGCGCGGCGTCGGCGTCGGCGACGTGGTGTCGCTGCAGCTGCCCAACTGGTGGGAGTTCGTGGCGATCCACCTCGCCTGCCTGCGCATCGGGGCGATCACCAATCCCCTGATGCCGATCTTCCGCCATCGCGAGCTGTCGTTCATGGTCGGGCACGCCGAATCGCGCGTGTTCATCGCGCCGTCGCGCTTCCGCGGCTTCGACCACGGCGCGCTGGCCCTGACGCTGCGCGAGCAGCTGCCCGCCCTCGAGCACGTGTTCCTGGTCGGCGGCGAGGGCGAAACCTCGTTCGAGGAGCAGCTGCTGGCCGGCCCGACCAATCCGGTGTTCACGCAGGGCAGCCCGATCGACGGCAACGGGGTGGTCCAGCTGCTCTACACCTCGGGCACGACCGGTGAGCCCAAGGGGGTCCTGCACACCTCCAACACCCTGCTGGGCACCATCCTGCAGTTCATCAAGCGCCTCGAGTGCAGCGAGCGCGACGTGGTGTTCATGCCCTCGCCGCTGGCGCACCAGGCGGGCTTCGCCTACGGCCTGATGCTGGGCGTCGTGCTGGGCGCGCCCATCGTGCTGCTCGACATCTGGCATCCGCGGCGCGCGGTGGAGCTGATCGAGCAGCACCGCGCCACCTACACCTTCGCCTCCACGCCGTTCCTGGCCGACCTGGCCCAGTTCGAGGACGTCGACAAGCGCGACCTGCGCGCCTTCCGGTTGTTCGTGACCTCCGGCGCCCCGATCCCGCCCGTCGTCGTGCAGCAGGCGCAGGAGAACCTCGGCGTGGTGGTGGTGGCCAGCTGGGGCATGAGCGAATGCTGCTCGGCCACCACCACGCTGCTGTCGGGCCGCAAGGTGCGCGAGTCCGACGGCATCGCCATGCCGGGCTCGGAAGTGAAGGTGGTCGACAGCGCCGGCAGGGAGGTGCCGCGCAGCCAGCAGGGCTCGCTGCGGGTGCGCGGCGCGGCGCTCTTCGTGGGCTACCTCAAGCGGCCGCAGCTCTATGCCGTCGACGAGGACGGCTGGTTCGACACCGGCGACGTGGCGCGCATGGACGAGGAGGGCTACATCCGCATCTGCGGGCGTGACAAGGACATCATCATCCGCGGCGGCGAGAACATCCCGGTGGTCGAGATCGAGGCGGCGCTGTACAAGATGCCGGGCATCCTCGAGGCGGCCATCGTCGGCATGCCCGATGCGCGGCTGGGCGAGCGCGCCTGCGCCTTCGTGGCCACGCAGCCCGGCGCGCACATCGACCTGGAGAGCATGCGCGCGTTCCTGGCCGGCCAGGAGGTGAGCAAGACCTTCTGGCCCGAGCGCCTGGAGGTGCTCGAGCAACTGCCCCGCAACCCCACCGGCAAGGTGCTGAAGTTCGTGCTGCGCGAGGCGGCCAGGAAGTTCGTGGAATCGCCCCCGGCATAGGGACGATCGCAGGGTGAGCAGGCCCTGGAGCGGGCAAGGCCCTGCCGCACCGCGACGGGGCTTCCAGTAGACTTCGGGGTTCCAGCCGCCTTCCGGAGCCCTCCCGTCCCATGAGCAGCAACGCCTCGGAGTTCGATCGCGCCCGCAAGGTGCTGGTCGGCGGCGTGAATTCGGCGGTGCGTGCGTTTCGCGCCGTCGGCGGCACGCCGCGCTTCATCGACCGCGCGCAGGGCGCCTACATGTGGGACGTCGAGGGCCGCCGCTACATCGATTACCTCGGTTCGTGGGGCCCGATGATCGCCGGTCACGCGCATCCGCACGTGCTCGCCGCGGTCGAGCGCGCGGCGCGCCGCGGCCTGTCGTTCGGCGCGCCCAACGTGCTCGAGAGCGAGCTCGCCGAGCGCATCTGCGCGCTGTTCCCGCAGGTCGAGCGGGTGCGCTTCACCAGCTCGGGCACCGAGGCGACGATGTCGGCGCTGCGGCTCGCGCGCGGCGTCACCGGCCGCGATGCGGTGGTGAAGTTCGAGGGCTGCTACCACGGCACGGCCGACAGCCTGCTGGTCAAGGCCGGCTCGGGCGCGCTCGCCTTCGGCACGCCCAGCTCGGCCGGCGTGCCCGCCGACCTGGCCCGCCATACCCTGGTGGCGCAGTACAACGACCTGCCCAGCGTCGAGGCGCTGTTCGCGGCCCACGGCGAGCGCATCGCCTGCGTGATCGTCGAGCCGGTCGCCGGCAACATGAACCTGGTGCTGCCGGCGCCGGGCTTCCTGGAAGGGCTGCGTGCGCTGTGCTCGAAGCACGGCGCGCTGCTGATCTTCGACGAGGTGATGTCGGGCTTCCGGGTCGCGCTGGGCGGCGCCCAGGCGCTCGGCGGCGTGACCCCCGACCTCTCCGCCTTCGGCAAGGTGATCGGCGGCGGCATGCCGGTCGGCGCCGTCGCCGGACCCGCGAAGATCATGGAGGCGATGTCGCCGCTCGGGCCGGTCTACCAGGCCGGCACGCTCTCGGGCAATCCGATCGCCATGGCCGCCGGGCTGGCGACGCTCGACCTGATCGCCGAGCCGGGCTTCTTCGAGCGGCTCGGCGCCCGCTGCGCGCGCCTGGTCGACGGCCTGAACGCGGCGGCGCGCGAGGCGGGCGTGACCCTGTGCGCGCAGCACCTGGGCGGCCTGGCAGGCCTGTACATGCTGGAGTCGCCGCCGGCCGGCTTCGCCGACGTGCAGCGGCAGGACGGCGCGCGCTTCGCGCGCTTCTTCCACCTGATGCTCGACGAAGGGGTCTACCTCCCGCCCTCGCCGGTGGAGGCGTTCTTCTTCTCGGGTGCGCACAGCGACGAGGACGTCGGCGCCACCCTCGCCGCCGTGCGCCGTGCGCTGCGCGCGCTGGGCTGAGGGGCCAGGTCATGACGGGCGGAGAGGCCGTAGCAATGGACGAGACCATGCCGACGGGCGAGACCATGCCGACGGGCGATGCCGTGCCGACGGGCGAGGCGGCGCACGAACAGCCGGCCTGGCTGCCGGTGCTGCTCTTCGGCTGCGCGATCCTGCTGCTGTCGACCGGCGCGCGCTCCTCGTTCGGGCTGTTCCTGCCCGAGATGACGCAGGCGCGCGGCTGGTCGCGCGAGACCTTCTCGCTGGCCATCGCGCTGCAGAACCTGGTGTGGGGCATCGGCGGCTCGTTCCTCGGCGCCATGGCCGACAAGTACGGTGCCATGCGCACGCTGCTGCTGGGCGCCGTGCTCTACGTGCTCGGCTTCCTCGGCATGGCCTGGGCCGACAGCGGGCTCGCCCTCACGCTGTCGGCGGGCCTGGTGATGGGCGTGGCCATCGGCGGCACCAGCTTCGGCATCGTGCTGGCCACGCTGGGGCGCATGGTGCCGGCCGAGAAACGCAGCCTGGCCTTCGGCGTGGGCGTGGCCGCCGGCTCCTTCGGCCAGTTCCTGTTCCTGCCCCTGGCCGGTGTGCTGATCGCGGGCATCGGCTGGCAGGCCGCGCTGCTGGTGCACGCGGCCATCGTGGCGGCCATCCTGCTGTTCGCCCTCGGGCTGCGCGGCGACGGCGCGGCCGCCGCCCGCGGCGGCGCGGTGCACCTGGGCGATGCGCTGCGCGGCGCCCTCGGCGACCGCAGCTTCCACCTGCTGTTCTGGGGCTACTTCGTCTGCGGCCTGCAGATCGTGTTCATCGCCCTGCACCTGCCGGCCTACCTGATCGACAAGGGCATGTCGGCCAACGTCGGCGCCACCGCCGTGGCGCTGATCGGCCTGTTCAACGTCGCCGGCGCGTTCCTGTCCGGCGTGCTGGGCCAGAAGCTGTCGCGCAAGTGGCTGCTGGCGGCGATCTACGTGCTGCGCTCGATCGTCATCGGTCTGTTCCTGCTGGTGCCGCTGAGCACCGCCTCGGTCTACGTGTTCAGCGCGGCGATCGGCTTCCTGTGGCTGTCCACGGTGCCGCTGACCAACGCCCTGGTCGGCCAGCGCTGGGGCGTGCAGTACCTCGGCCTGCTCGGCGGCGTGGTGTTCTTCGGCCACCAGATCGGCAGCTTCCTGGGTGCCTGGCTGGGCGGGCGCTTCTACGACACCTTCGGCAACTACGACTACGCCTGGGCCATGGTCATCGCCTTCGGCCTGTTCGCGGCGCTGGTGCACGCGCCGATCGAGCAGCAGCCGCTGGCCCGGCGCGGTACCGTGCCGGCCTGAAGACCCCGGGCGGCTCGCCGCGATTCCTTTACTCGTTCCGAGCGCCGGCTGCGGGCGCGGCCGGCGCGCCTGCCTTCACAGGCGCTCGAACACCGCCGCGATGCCCTGGCCGCCGCCGATGCACATGGTGACCAGCGCATGGCGGCCGCCGGTGCGCTGCAGCTCGTGGATCGCCTTGACCGTGATCAGCGCGCCGGTGGCTCCCACCGGGTGCCCGATCGAGATGCCCGAGCCGTTCGGGTTGACCTTGGCCGGATCGAGCTCGAGCTGGCGCGTGACCGCGAGCGCCTGCGCGGCGAAGGCCTCGTTGGCCTCGATGAGGTCGAGCTGGTGCGCCTTCAGGCCCGCCTTCTCGAGCGCCTTGCGGCTGGCCGGCACCGGCCCGATCCCCATGTAGGCCGGATCGACCCCCGCGTGGGCGTACGACACCAGCCGGGCCAGCGCCTTGGCGCCGCGCGCCTCGGAGGTGCGCCGCTCCATCAGCACCAGCGCGGCCGCGCCGTCGTTGATGCCCGATGCGTTGCCCGGCGTGACGGTGCCGTCCTCCTTCACGAACGCCGGCTTGAGCTTGCGCATGTCCTCGATCGTCGCGTCGTGCCGGATGTGCTCGTCGGCCGCGAAGCTCACCGTGCCCTTGCGCGACTTCAGCTCGATGGGGAGGATCTGCGAGGCGAAGCGGCCTTCCTGCGTGGCCACCGAGGCGCGCCGGTGGCTCTCGAGGGCCAGCGCGTCCTGGTCCTCGCGCGAGATGCTCCATTTCTTCGCGACGTTCTCGGCGGTGACGCCCATGTGGATGTTCTGGAACGGGTCGTGCAGGGCGCCGGTCATCATGTCGAGCACCCTGGCGTCGCCCATGCGCGCGCCCCAGCGCGCCGCGGGCATGGAGTAGGGGCCGCGGCTCATCACCTCGGCGCCGCCGGCCAGCGCCACGTCGGCGTCGCCGAGCAGGATGGCCTGGGCCGCCGACACGATCGCCTGCATGCCCGAGCCGCACAGCCGGTTGACGGTGAGCGCCGGGACGTCCTGCGACAGGCCGCCCTCGAGCGCGGCCACGCGCGCCAGGTACATGTCGCGCGGCTCGGTGTTGATCACGTGCCCGAACACCACGTGGTGCACGTCGGCGGGGCCCACGCCGGCGCGCGCGGCGGCCTCGCGGACCACCATCGCGGCCAGCTGTGTCGGCGTGTGGTCCTTCAGGCTGCCGCCGAACGTCCCGACCGCGGTACGCACTCCACTGACGATGACGACTTCACGATTCATGGCAGATCCTCCTGGTTTTCGGGGTGGGGCATGCCGCGGCGCGCCCCCAATTCTAGCGGGGCCTCAGAACGTGTGAAGGAATCGTAGATTCCCTCACACGTTCTCAGTGCAGGGTCGATCCGCCGCGGGCGCGCCGGGTGCGCCCGCGAAACAGCGTGCGCAGCACGCGCCAGGTGCCCAGGTTGATCATCGCCTGGCCGATGGAGTGCGCCTCGTCGGCCGCGATGTCGAGCGTGACGTCGGCGCCGGCCTGCAGCAGGCCGCGATAGGCGCGCTGCGCGTGCGCCGCCGGCACCACGCTGTCGAACTCGCCGTGCAGCAGGTGGATGGTGGGCGTGACGCGCTCGCCGGGGCCGATGGGACGTCCGAGCTGGCCCGCGTAGGACACCACGATCGCCGCCGGAGCGGGCTGCGAGCGCGCCAGCTCGAGCGCCAGCGTGGCGCCCTGCGAGAAGCCGACGATGATCGTGCGCGCGCCGTCCAGGCCGGTGGCGCGCTGCAGTGCCGCCAGGCGCTGCGCCACTACCGCACGCGCGGCCTCGAGGCGCGGCAGGCGATCGAGCGCCACGCCGCGACCGTCGAACCACTCCTTGCCCTGGCGCAGTGTTCCCTCGCGCAGCGCTTCGAGGATGACCGCGGTGGCGCCCGGGAACTTCAGCTGCCAGGCGATGGCGATCGGCACGAACGCCTCGACGCACGATCCTGCGCCGTGCAGGAACACGAGCAGCCGCCGCGGCGCCTGCGCCGACATCGGCGGCAGTTCGAGCCAGAGCTGCCGGCCCGCTTGCCCTTGATCCAACTCCGACCGACTCCTACAGAAACTTGCTGCCGATCCACCAGCCGATGGCCGCCATCAGCGCCGAGGCCGGGATGGTGAGCACCCATGCCCAGACGATGCTGCCGGCCAGGCCCCAGCGCACGGCGGAGAACTTCTGCGACGAGCCCACGCCGACGATCGCCCCGGTGATGGTGTGGGTGGTCGACACCGGGATGCCGAACCCCGAGGCGACGAACAGCGTCAGCGCGCCGCCCGCCTCGGCGCAGAAGCCGCCGACCGGCTTGAGCTTGGTGATCTTCTGGCCCATGGTCTTGACGATGCGCCACCCGCCGAACAGCGTGCCCAGGCCGATCGCCAGATAGCATGCCATGATCACCCAGTAGGGCGGATGCGTCTCGTGGGTGCTGCTCATGCCGGCGGCGATCAGCAGCAGCCAGATGATGCCCATGGTCTTCTGCGCGTCGTTGCTGCCGTGGCCCAGGCTGTACAGCGCCGAGGACAGCAGTTGCAGGCGGCGGAACCAGCGGTCGGTGCTGCGCGGCGTGGAGCGGAAGAACAGCCACGACACGCCCAGCATCAGTGCCGAGCCGAGCACGAAGCCGAGCAGCGGCGAGATCACGATGAACAGCGCCACCTTGACGATGCCGGCGGCCAGCAGCGAGCCGCTGCCCGCCTTGGCGATGGTGGCGCCGATCAGCCCCCCGATCAGCGCGTGCGAGGAGCTCGACGGGATGCCGATCCACCAGGTGACGATGTTCCAGACGAGCGCGCCCAGCACCGCGCCGAAGATCACCACGTGGTCGACGACGGCCGGATCGACGATGCCCTTGCCGACGGTGGCCGCCACCCGCAGCTCGAAGAAGAACAGCGCCAGGAAGTTGAAGAATGCCGCCCAGACCACTGCCTGGTAGGGCTTGAGCACGCCGGTCGAGACGATGGTGGCGATCGAGTTCGCCGCGTCGTGGAAGCCGTTCATGAAATCGAACGCCAGCGACAGCGCCACGAGCAGGACCACGACCGAGAAGCTGATCTGCAGCGCGGTCATGCGTTCTCGAGAACCACGCCCTCGATGATGTTGGCGACGTCCTCGCACTTGTCGGAGACCGCCTCGAGCAGCTCGTAGATCGCCTTGAGCTTGATCAGCTGGCGCACGTCGTCCTCGTCGCGGAACAGCTTGGACATCGCCGAGCGCATGACCCGGTCGGCATCGGACTCGAGGCGGTCGATCTCGGTGCAGATCTTCAGGATCGTCTCGGCGTTCTCCATGCTGTCGAGCAGGTTCACCGAAGCCTTGACGCGGTCGCAGCACATCTCGTTGAGCTCGGCCAGCTGCTGCGCCTCGGTCGAGATGCGCTGCAGGTCGTACAGCATCGCCGACTCGGCGACGTCCTGGATCAGGTCCAGGATGTCGTCCATGTGCGTGATCAGCTTGTGGATGTCGTCGCGATCGAAGGGCGTGATGAAGGTCTTGTGCAGCAGCGTGACCGTCTCGTGCGTGACCTTGTCGGCGTCCTTCTCGGAGCGGTCGATGGCGTCGATGTGGCGCCGCCGCGCCGCCACGTCGCCGTAATTGTTCATCAGCGCCGCCAGCGAGCGGCTGCCCTCGACGATGCAATCGGCGTGCTGGTTGAACAGCTCGAAGAAGTTGCCCTCTCGGGGCATCAGGCGTCCGAACATGCGGCGTTCCTGCGCGGGTGGCAGCGGGGGCAGCGGGCGGGTGATGGGGGCGGGCGGATGACGTGCCGGCGAAATGTCGGTGCGAAGCGTAACAGAAAAGCGCGGCCGTTCAGCCCGGCCCTGGGTTCACGCGGGCTCGATTCGGCTCCGACGGCCTCCGGCGGACTCCTAGCGTCCCGAGGCGCGCCGCGCCAGGCACTCGAGGTAGGCCGCGCCGTCGGGCGCGGTGCCGTCGCGCTGGGCGCGCCAGATCACTTCCGCCAGGCAGTCCATCACCGCGTGCGCCGCCTCGTGGGGCGAGCCGGTGCGCCGCAGCAGGCGCTGCCAGGCGTCGCGGATGCCCGGGGGCTGGTCGATCTGGAGCTGCTCGGCTACTGCCAGGTGCATGGACAGATGCAGGAACGGATTGGTGCGTCCCGACTCGACGGCGTAGTCCGCGGCGATCGCTTCCTCGGGCGCGGCGAGCAGGCCGTGGTACTCGGGGTGCTCGACGATCCAGTCGAGCGCCAGCGCCTCGAGCGGCTCGAGCGGGATGCGCTCGCGATGCTTGCGCCAGGTCTCGCAGAAGAAGCGCCGCACGTCGGCGCGGGAGGGATCGAACATCGCGGGTTCGCTGGGGATTGCGGCGCGTCCGGCGTCGCCGCCGGACCGGCCTCAGGTGCGGGCCGTTTGCGGCGGCGCCGGAGTCTTGTGCCGATAGTCGCACAGATCCGCGATGGGGCATCGCCAGCACTCGGGAACGCGCGCCTTGCATATGTAGCGCCCGTGCAGGATCAGCCAGTGATGAGCGTCGTGCAGGTAGGGCGCCGGCACCCGCCGCAGCAGGCGCTGCTCGACTTCCGCCGGCGTGCGGCCGGGCGCGATGCCGGTGCGGTTGGCCACCCGGAACACGTGCGTGTCCACGGCGATGGTGGGCTCGCCGAACGCCCCGTTGAGCACCACGTTGGCGGTCTTGCGCCCGACCCCGGGCAGCCGCTCGAGCGCCTCGCGATCGCGCGGCACCTCGCCGCCGTGCTCGTCCAGCAGGATGCGGCAGGTCTCCTGGATGTACTTCGCCTTGGCGCGATACAGCCCGATGGTGCGGATGTAGTTGCTCAGCCCCTCGACGCCGAGCGCGGCCATCCGGGCCGGGGTGTCGGCGACGCGGAACAGCTCGCGCGTCGCCAGGTTCACGCTGCGATCGGTCGCCTGCGCCGACAGGATCACCGCGACCAGCAGCTCGAACGGCGTGCGGAACTTCAGCTCGCTGGCCGGATGGGGGTTGAGCGCCTGCAGGCGGGCGAAGATCTCCTCGCGCCGCGCCGGGTTCAACGCCGGCCTCCCTCGTTGCCGCCGCAGCTGGCCGCGCGCTCGCGCGCCCGGCGGATCGCCGCGGCGATGATCTCGCGCTTGCGCTGCGCCGCCGGATCCTGCGGCGCGGCGTCGCCGGCGCCACGGCTGCGCTCCGCCCGCGGCGCTTCGCCCGCGGCCTCGGCGCGCCGGCGCGCCAGCCGGATGCGGCGCGCCGCGTGACGCGCACGCGCGCTGCGCGCGTCCTCGTCGGTCCACGGCCGTGCCGGCTCGACGATGGACATCGCGATGCAGTCGACCGGACACGGCGCCGTGCACAGCTCGCAGCCGATGCACGAGTCGCCGATCACCGTGTGCATGCGCCGCGCCGCGCCGATGATGGCGTCGACCGGGCAGGCCTGGATGCAGCGGGTGCAGCCGATGCACAGGGCCGGGTCGATCCGGGCGATACGCCGCGGCTCGGCGCTGCCGCCGAGCATCTGCGGCGGCAGCGGGGCGTCATCGATCGTGTCGGCGGGGCTCACGCGGGCTCGGTTCGGCTCCGGCGGACTTCCTGGCGGCGGGCCTTGGCCGGCTGGCGGTGCTCGGCGATGAACTCGCGCACCTCGGGATAGATGATCTCGCGCCAGCGCCGGCCGCTGAAGATCCCGTAGTGGCCGGCTCCCTGCGCGGTGAGATGGCGCTGCATGCCCGCGGGCAGGTTCTCGCACAGCTCGTGAGCGGCCCGGGTCTGGCCCTGGCCCGAGATGTCGTCGAGCTCGCCCTCGATGGTGAACAGCGGCACGCGCCGGATGTCGGCCGGCACGATGCGATGGCGCTGGCCCTCGAACCACACGTTCCAGCGGCCCTGCGGCAGCGCGTACTCCTGGAACACGGTGCGGATGGTGTCGAGGTAGAACTCCGCGGGCAGGTCGAGCACCGCGTTGTACTCGTCGTAGAAGCGGCGGTGCGCCTTGGCGTCCTCGAGGTCGCCCTGCACCAGGCTCTGGTAGAACTCCCAGTGCGACAGCACGTGGCGGTCGGCGTTCATCGCCACGAAGCCGGTGTGCTGCAGGAAGCCCGGATAGACGCGCCGCCCGGCGCCGGGGTAGCGGGCCGGCACGCGGTAGATCACGTTGCGCTCGAACCACTCGAAGCTGTGGGTCTGGGCGAGGTTGTTCACTTCGGTCGGCGAGCGGCGCGTATCGATGGGGCCGCCCATCATCGTCATCGAGCGCGGCAGCGCCGGGTCGCCGAGGGTCGACATCAGCGAGATCGCCCCCAGCACCGGCACGGTCGGCTGGCACACCGACAGCACGTGGACATCCGGCCCCAGGTGGCGCATGAAGCGGATCGCGTAGTCGACGTAGTCGTCGAGCTGGAAGTTGCCCTGCGACAGCGGCACCATGCGCGCGTCGATCCAGTCGGTGATGTAGACCTCGTGCTCGGGCAGCAGCGCGCGCACCGTGTCGCGCAGCAGCGTGGCGTGATGCCCCGACAGCGGGGCGAACACCAGCACCGCCGGGTCGTCGCGCCGCTGCGCCAGCGATTCGGGCAGCTGGCGCTCGAACTTCAGCAGCCGACAGAAGGGCAGCGCCATCTCCACGCGCTCGACCACCGGCACCGTGCGCCGCTGCACGGGAATCGAGGCCAGCCCGAACTCGGGCTTGTGGTAGTCCTTGCCGAGGCGGTGGACCAGCTCCAGGCCGGCCGAGATGCGGTTCGCGAAAGGAATGTAGGAGAGCGGACTGTACGGACTCGCGTAAAGCTGACTCATCGAGTCTGCCCAGCTGGACAGCGGCGTCAGGATCGCTCGCTGAGCCTCGCGGATGTCGTAGAGCATTCGATCTCCCGCAGAAAAATCGATTGCGCAGAATTATCCTCGGGATGCTGCGCTGCGCAAGGGATCTTTCATCACAGTGTCATCTAAATGCCTCACGGGTTTGCCCGCGCCGACGGCCGGGCCTGCGCCGGCGATCGGGCGCCGCTGCGGCACAGGGCGATCCAGGCCGCCGTCTGCCGCTCCTGGAGCCGGTTCTGGGCCAATCGCTGGCCCAGCGCGGGGAAATCGACCTGGTCCAGCGGCTGGTCCTGGTCGAAACACGAGAAAACGTAGCTGACCTTCCCCGATTCAGGGTCTTTGTGCGGCTGCAGGCACTGCGCGCAGATCTCCTTCATCATGCATTGCATCGGGGAGTTGATGGAGCCGATGGCGCGATGGCAGGGCTTGAGGTAGGGAGCCAGCACTGCATGACGCGCTGCAGCGACCGCCGCCATCATCCGGTCGGAGCCGATCGCGATGATCCGGTCGGCGTCCTGCAGGCGCAGCGCGCCCTCCACTGACAGGTCGGACAGTTCGCCGCGGGCGTAGGCCGCCATCGCATCCACGATGTTGCCGACCACGCTGCGGTCCTGCGCGCGGCCCGGTTCGAAGCCGGGCGCCTCGTCGCAGCACCAGACGATGGTGTCGGCGGCGGCCTCGATCTCGGCCACCTTGTAGCGGTCGATGCGCTTCTTGTAGCCCGCGAAGTACAGCACGCGCGAGCCGGCGGCGCGCAGCGCCGCGCCGATCGAGAACAGCACGGCGTTGCCGAGCCCGCCGCCCACCAGCACCACCGTTTCGCCGGATGCGATGCCGGTGGGCGAGCCGGTCGGGCCCATCAGCACCACCGGCTCGCCCGGCGCGAGGTCGGCGCACAGGTTGGAGGAGCCGCCCATCTCGAGCACGATGGTGGAGACCAGGCCGCGCTCGCGATCGACCCAGGCGCCGGTCAGCGCGAGGCCCTCCATGGCGAGCGTGGTGCTCCGGCCGTCGACCTGCGCGCGCGGGGCGCGCGATTCGAAGTTCTGCAGCCGGTAGAACTGCCCGGGACGAAAGCGCCGCGCGGCCATCGGCGCGTGCACCACCACCTCGATGATGGTGGGCGTGAGCCGCTCGACGCGCTCGATGCGCGGGCGCAGCAGCGCATCGAGGCGCCGCGCGAACGCATCGAAGGCTTCGCCGCAGGCCGGCGGGCGCGTGCCGAGCATGCGGCACACCACCGGATAGCCGTGGCGCGCCGAAGCCATGGCCTTCACCACGTTGCCGAAGTAGCTCGGGTGCAGGTCGCCGAAGAACGACAGCATGCGCCCGTCGTCGAGGCGCGCGAGCAGCACCTGCGCGGCGTCGGGTTTGGCGTTGGCGCGGACCGGCGCGACCGGCCGGCCCTCGGCGTCGACGGCGCGGAAGTAGCGGCCGTCGAGCGCGAAGTGCGTGGGGTCCTCGCGCGCCAGCACGGTGTTGGGCTGCGTGCCCGCGGCCACGAACACGGTGCGCGCGGGCGCGCGCCACGGCTCGCCCTCGCTCCAGCCGCCCTGCTCGTCGCGGTGCTGGCGGGCGAAGGTGATCGATTCGACCGCGCCGTGCGCGTCGACGTCGATGCGGGTCGGGGCGAGGCATTCGGCGTAGCGGATCCCTTCCTCGAGCGCCTTCTCGACCTCTTCGTGATTCAGCGTGTAGGAGGGGCTGTCGACGAGGCGCTTGCGATAGGCGATGGTCACGCCGCCCCATCGCTGCAGCAGCTCGGCCAGGCGCGGCGCGCGCTGCTCGCGCCGGGCAGCCTCGCGTTCGGCGCGGATCGCGCGCGCATGCGCGATGAACTCCTCGGCGATCGCCGCGTCCTCGGCGTTCCAGCCGGCGCGCGCGCCGGCCTCGCCCAGCCGCGCCGCGAGCGCCTCGTGGCGCGCGAGGAACTTCTCCACCTGCACCGTGTAGTAGGCCAGCGACTCGGTGGCGGTATCGATCGCGGTGAGCCCGCCGCCGATCACCACCACAGGCAGGCGCAGCTGCATGTTGGCCAGCGAGTCGACGCGCGCGGCGCCGGTGAGCTGCAGGGCCATGAGGAAGTCGCTCGCCGTGCGCACCCCGCGCGCCAGGCCGTTGGGGATGTCCAGCGTGGTCGGCCTGCCTGCGCCCATGGCGAGCGCGACGTGATCGAAGCCGAGGGCGAGCGCGTCGTCCACGTCCAGCGTGCTGCCGAAGCGCACGCCGCCCACCAGGCTGAAGCGCTCGCGCCGCACCAGCAGCAGCCTGACCAGCTTCAGGAAGTTCTTGTTCCAGCGCACCGTGATGCCGTACTCGGCCACCCCGCCGAAGCCGGCCATCACCCGTTCGCCGAGCGGCTCGTAGAGCGTGCGCACGTCGTGCACCGGCTCGAACGGCACGCGCGAGCCGTCGGCGCGCACGCCGCTCAGGGCTTCGTCGAGCGGCTCGATCTTCAAGCCGTCGATGCCCACCACGCCGTGGCCTTCGTTCATCAGGTGGTGCGCCAGCGTGAAGCCCGCCGGGCCCATGCCGGCCACCAGGACGCGATAGCCGCTGTCGGGCCGGGGCACCGGCCGGCGCAGGTTGAGCGGGTTCCAGCGCGTGAGCAGCGAATAGATCTCGAAGCCCCAGGGCAGCTCGAGCACGTCTTTCAGGGTGCGCGTCTCGGCCTGCGGGATGTCCACCGGCGTCTGCTTCTGGTAGATGCACGCCTTCATGCAGTCGTTGCAGATGCGGTGGCCGGTGGCAGCCAGCATCGGGTTGTCGACCGTGATCATCGCCAGCGCGGCGATGGCGTGGCCCTGCGTCTTGAGCAGGTGGAACTCGGAGATGCGCTCCTCGAGCGGACAGCCGGCGAGGTTGACGCCGAAGGGCGAGCGCTTCCAGGCCGCCTCGCCCGTGGGGCCGGGCTTCTCCTTGAGCCCCTTCGAGCAGGAGTCCTTGCCCTGCTCGTGGCACCAGATGCAGTAGTTGGCTTCGTCGAGCGCGCCGCGCAGGTCGGTGCCGTCGTCGGTGAGCGCGAAGCCCTCGCGCCGGCGCAGGCGCTGCGGATCGATGGTGAACACGCGCACGCCGTGCTCGTCGTGCTCGCGCGCGTGCCCGAGCAGCCGCTGGGGATCGACCTTGGCCGGCTGCCGGAACAGCACGCCGCCAGCATGGCGCCGGCGGCCTTCCTCGCTCGCGACGGCCCATGCGCAATAGCGCAGCGCCAGCGCGAGCCGTGCGCGTGCCGCCTCGCGCTCTCCGGCATCGGCGGTCTCGTCGGCCTCGATGCGCTGCCAGGCGAGCACCGCGCGCGCGAAGGCCAGCTCCTCGAACGGCCGGCCGAGCCGCGATTCGATCTCGCGCAGCGCCGCGCCGGCGTCGAAGCCGGCGAGCTCGGCGGGCGGCAGCTTCGCGGCCTGGCGCTTGACGAACTGCCGCTTGACCTCGTACAGCGGGTCGAGCGTGCGGTGCGCCTCGCGCAGGGTGGCCAGATCGTCGACGATGCCAAACAGGCGCGCCACGAAGGCGTCGACGTGCGGGCCCAGCTCGGTCAGCAGCGCGGCGTCGCTGCGCGCCCCGGAGGCGCCCTCGGCGGGCGGCTCCGCCGCGGCCTGGCGGCGCGCCTCGAGCAGCCGCTGCGCCAGCGCCGCATCGGATCGGCGCAGGCGCGCGACGAACGTCGCGTCGACATGCGCCAGCCCTTCGGAGGAGTACAGGTCCTCCAGGCGCAGGCCCCAGGCGAGGGCGAGCTCGGCGGTCATCTCAGCGTTCCAGGTAGGCCAGCTTGCCGGGGGCGTCCTTCCATTCCTCGGCTTCGGGCAGCGGGTCCTGCTTGCGCGTGATGGCGGGCCAGTCGCGGGCAAGCTCGGCGTTCAGGGCCACCAGGGGCAGCCCCTCGGGCGGAACGTCCTCCTCGGCCTTGATGGCGTCGACCGGGCACTCGGGCACGCACACGGCGCAGTCGATGCACTCGTCGGGGTCGATGACGAGCATGTTGGGGCCGATGCGGAAGCAGTCGACGGGGCATACGTCGACGCAGTCGGTGTAGCGGCAACGGATGCAGGATTCGAGAACGACGTGGGCCATGGCAACGGGGGTCCGGAATGTCGGGAATGGGGGAGGGGTCAGGGCAGCGTCGGCGCGTTCCAGGCAGCAGGCGTGAGCCGGCGCTTGCCGTCCTTGGTCTTGCGGATGCCCGCTTCGTCGAGGGCGACGCGGTCCCACAGCTGGCAGGTGACCTCCTCGTGCTTCTCGTCGAGCGCCTCGCAGTAGTTGGCGTAGATGCACACGTTCACCGCCTTGCCGTATCCGCTGCGCACCTTGGTGAACCAGTCGGGATCGGCCAGGCTCTGGCGCGCGAAGCCGACCACGTCCGCGCGATCGGAGGCCAGGAGCTCCTCGGCCTGCCTGTAGCCGTGCACCCCGCCGGTCACCACCACGGGCGTGCCCAGCCCCTGCGCGCGGATGGCGGCGCGGATGTGCGCCGATGCCTCCACGTTGCGCCCGAACGGCCCTTTCTCGTCGGAGACGTGGTGCGGCATGCACTCGTAGCCGCTGGGTCCGGTGTAGGGATAGGCGGACCATCCGACGGCCGGTTGCTTGGCGTCGTCGAACTTGCCGCCGCGCGACAGCGACAGGAAGTCCATGCCGGCGCGCGCGAAGGCCACGCCGAAATGCGTCGCGTCCTCGACGTCGGAGCCGCCGGGGATGCACTCGTCCGACAGGAAGCGGCATCCCACCACGTAGTCGTCGCCGACCGTCTCGCGCACGCGCCGGTAGACCTCCAGCGGCAGGCGCACGCGGCCCTCGAGCGTGCGGCCGTAGCCGTCGTCGCGGTCGTTCACCGCCGACAGGAACGAGGCCATGGTGTAGGCGTGCGCGTAGTGCAGCTCGATGCCGTCGAAGCCCGCTTCGCGCGCGCGGCGTGCCGCGCCGGCGAAGAGGTCGGGCAGCACCTGCGGCAGCTCGCGGATGTGCGGCAGGTGCATGTCGGTGACGCGTTCGCGGTCGCCCATCCGCAGGCCCTCGAGCTCGCGCGCATCGAGCACCTGCTCGAGCGCCTCGGGAGCAAGCTGCAGCAGCCGGGCCCGCACGTCCGCCTCGGCGGCGCCGGCCATGCCGAGCGCGGCGCGGTGGCGATCGGTGAGGCGCAGGTACTGCCCGAGGTACTTCGCCGGCTCGGGCCGGCGCCGGATCGACAGGAAGTCGATGATCTGGATGAACAGCTTGGTCTCGCCGCCGCTGGCCTCCCGCACCGCCTCGACGATCTTCTTCAGCCCGGGCACGAAGCGCTCGTGGCCGATGCGCAACAGCGGGCCGCTCGGGATGTCGCGGATGCCCGTGGCCTCGAGCACGATCGCGCCGGGGCGCCCGGCAGCGAAGCGCGCATACCAGTCGATGTTGTCCTGGGTGACGAAGCCGTCGTCGGTGGCCCGCCAGGGAACCATCGCCGGCACCCAGGTGCGGGTGTCCAGCCGGAAGGGTCCCGCGTTCAGCGGGCTGAAGAGCAGCGAGCGGGACGCCTCTTCGGCCGAGGGCCAGTCACCGGGGTTGGGTTTCCACTTGATCTTCTGCGGGGGGCGCCACATGAGTCGTTCCTTGCAACATGTATCTCGTGCAAGTAGTTTAAGCTTAAACAAATTGACCTGCAACACCTCTTCAAGTGAACATCCCGGCCATGAAGCAACCCGGACCGCGCTCGGGCTCACACCAGGGGAAGACGTCCAGGCGGCTCCCCGAGGGGCAGGGTCGCAGTCCCGATTCGACCCCTTCTCCATCGCGTCGGATACGTCGATTCGCCGTCGACACGGAATCGATCCAGTGCATTCCGGGCTGGAACATCCAATGCCTGCAGATCACTGCCGGAGAGCTGGCCGGATACTCCGTGGACTTGCACCTGCCGCACATTCAGGTGCTGTTCGAGGAGTTCCGCAACGTGACGACCAATCATTTCGGGTGTGCTCCGGCAGGGTCGATCAGCTTTGGCGTCGCGCGGGGAATGAAGGGTGCAGGTTTGCTCAACGGCGTGGCGTGGCGCGACGGGGTCAGTGCGTTCGATACCCGCCGCGAACTCGATTCGATCGTGCCGCCGATGCATCTGGTCTCGGTCGTCGTGAATCGCCAAGTGCTGAGCGAATACGTGTGGCATACGGAGCACGCGGACCTCGAGCACTGGCTGTCCGAGGGACCTGCCGTCGTCAATGACGCATCGCTTGCGACGCGATTGGGCGAAAGGCTGCATGCTCTCCAGAGTACGGACCCGGGATCCGTCCCTTCACTGAGAGCGCCTGCCGTACGTCGCAGCCTTCAGCACGGCGTGCTCGAAATCCTGGGTCCTCTGGTTTCCGACCGTCTGCGCGCAGACAAGACGGTGCGGCGCGAGCTTGCCCATCTGCAGGTGGTTCGCCGCGCCCGCGAGTACTTGCGCGAGCGCAGCGACGACCCGCCCCGAGTGCTCGACTTGTGCCGGGTGCTGGGCGTTTCCCGTCGCTGGTTGCAGCAGAGCTTCAACGAAGTATTGGGGATCGGCCCCCTGGCCTACCTGCGCTTCATGAGGCTCGGCGGAGCGCGACGCATGCTCTCGAGCGGGACGGCCGGCATGCGGGTCAGGGATGCGGTCGAGGCTTTCGGCTTCTGGCACCTGAGCCGTTTCAGCCACGACTATCGGCACCTCTTCGGCGAGCTGCCGTCCGAGACACTGCGCCGCGTCCGGGCGCTCGACTGACGCAAGGGGATCACTTGCGCCCGGGCGTCCCGTCGAAGCTCCCGAGCAGGACGACGTCGCCCGCGCACATCCACTTGCCGTCGATTTTTTCCCACACGAACAGGATGCGGACCGGCGACGGCGGATAGTCCTTCGCCTTCTCCGGCTTGACGTCGGCGTAGAAGTTCGTCCAGTCCCAGCCCATGTTCCCATTCACATGCGTGTGCACCGACTCGATGCGGATCCTGTCGGTGTCGGCGACGTACGTCTTGTACAACTCGAGAAACTGGTCCCTGCCCATCGCGAAGAACTTGGGCTCGCCTTCCGCCGCAGTGAAGGCGGACGGCGAATAGAAGCCGGTCACCAGGCTTCTGTAGTCCCGGGCAGCCCAGGCGCGCTCCTTGAGGTCGTACTGGGCTCGAATGGCCTTCCTGAATGCCTGCAGGGCGTCCGAATCCGCCTGGCTGCCCGGCGGAGAAGCGATCTCGGCACCGGCCGCAGGGATCCACGTCGACATGGCGATAAGGGTGGTGAACGCAATCCGGAGCAGCAGCTTCATGTCATCGGCACTCGGTTGACTGATTGACGGGAGGGTCGAAGCGATTCGTGCGGGAGTCGGGATTCGAGCGCGTGGCCGCTCAGATCACCTCGAGCAATTGGCGCGCGGCTCGTTGTCCCTCGTCGGCGGCAGACTCCCACATCTGGGCACCGGTGAGCTCGGAATGGGAGAACGCGATGCGGTTGAAGCGCTTGCGCAGCGTCTCGCGTGGCGCAGGCTGCCCGTTCTCGCCGAAGAAGAAACCCGGCGGAGCCACCGCGTAGGCGTGACCCCAACGATTGGTCGTGATTCCCGCGATGTCGCGCGCGGCGTCGAACCCGGCCGAGGAGAACATCCTGGTGAATTGCGCGCGCACCGCGGATTCGATCTCGGCATATGTCATTCCGAACAACTGCATGCGCGCGGCAGTGCACTGTTGCGGAAACGGCAAGCCCGGAAGCAGGAACGGGTTGTACTGCGTCAGGACGACCGGCTTGCCTGGATCCAGCGGCATGGTCTCCCTGCCGTCCAGGCGGACGTTGCGACGCAGGCCGGTCCACCATCCGAATCCTTCGAACCAGCGCGCACAGCTGATGCCCAGCCTGTCCAGGAATCGCCAGTTGCGCAGCGCGACGTTGACCGTGAGCATCGGTGCATGATGAAAGGTCGCCATCGCGTCGCGATACGCCTGCGGGACGTCGCGGCAGAGATGGCGGTTCACATGCTGCTGACCGGCCAGGACCACCCCTTTGGCACTGACCTTGTAGAGGCGTCCTGCGCGCTCGTACCAGACCGTGACCTTCTTCGCCTTGGCCGGATCACCGGCGTGCTTGACCGCCACGACCGTGCTCGAGAGACGGATACGCACGGCATTGCCCGGTCGATCGAGCGCCGTGAAGCTGATCCTGTCGAGCAGGACCTCGGTCAGCCGCTTCCCCTTGAATGCTCCCGGCACCATCTTCTGCACCAGGCGTCGCGCGATGCTCGCGTTCCCGCCGGGCAGCGTCACCAGGTAGACCTGGTCCGCAGGGTCGGCATACCCTTTTGCCAGGTCACGGCCCTGGGCGACCGGGCCGGGCGCCATGAAGTTGAAGGCCGAATATGCCGATATCACATCGGATCCCAGCCCACAGCCCATGGCCGCACTGACCGGGCTGATGTACTTCTCGAACGCGGGGCTGTCGATGCCGAGCTCGTTTCGCAGGTACTGCGAATACGTCATCGAATCGAGCCACCTCTCCCAGTCGGGGCGGCGATTGGGCGTGCGAAACAGCTCCGCCGTCATGAAGTCGATCCGTTCCTTCTCGCTGAAAGGGGTGTTGCGCAGGCCGTCCCGCCACATGTTCCTGACGAAGCCCTTCGACTCGAAGAAGTAGCCGATGTCGGCCGCCTCCCATTGGATGTGCATCGGCCCCCAGATGTCGCCGGGGACCAGCAAGTCCTTCGTCGCCAGGCTGCGCGGCTGCTGGAACTCGAACTCCTGCGGGAAATCGAGCTCGTCGTAGAAGTCCGAATAGAAGTTGTATTCCTTCGCCCGCTTCAGCGGGAACACCATCCCCGTCGATCCTTGGGGTGCCCACAGGTGGACCCCGTCCACCTCGAATTCGTTCTGCTTGGCCTCGCCGCCGAACACGGGGTGCTGGTCGAGAAGCAGAACCGGGCTGTTGGGCCGGTGCTTGTGATACGTGTAGGCGGATGACAGGCCGGATATTCCGCAGCCGACGACCAGCAGATCGAAGACTTCTCCGGTATCGCTCGCCGAGTCCAGCCAGGCGTCCAGGTCGCGATTGCGGAGGTGCCCGTGCGCCGCATTGAGCACCTCGTGGGTATTGCCGTTGGACTTCGCGTAGTCGCCGATGCCGCCCGGGCCGGTCCAGCCGGCATCCAGCCCGCTCAGCGGGAGGTCGACCGTTTGAGCCGAGGCGCCACCGATCGCACCCGGTGCGGCGGCTCCGAGCAAGGCGGCTCCGGCGCCCAGCAACGTGGACCCTACGAAGTCACGTCGCGTGATCGGCGTGTTCATGCCGAGCAGTTGGGTTTCGCGTTGCGACAGATTCGGGATTCCGCTGGGTCGGGGAAGGGATCCCCTGGCATCTCTGTTCATCGAGCTTGGTCTCCGGAATGGCCTGCCGCACTCTATGTCGCGACTCCGGGCCGGAGTTAGCCGGATTTGGCATAGCGCTCCGCAGATGCCGGGCGACCTTGCCGCAGTGCAACAGTCCAATTTGGGCTACTGGCCGCCGATCCGCCTGCAACACACTTCCGTGCCGAGGCGATGCTTTCGGTTTCGAGCGCGCTCTCGGCTTGAGTGTCCGTACGCGGAGGATATTGGCGAATGAAGACGTATCGGTTTGCAATTGCCGCTGCTGCCGCTGCCGTATTGCATCTCGCCGCAGCGCAGGACATCACGCGCCTCGGGAAGGATCTGACTCCTTCCGGTGCGGAGGCAGGGGCGAACAAGGAAGGCAGCATTCCGCGGTGGAATGGGCACGAGAGCGCGGAAACGGGTTGGACCTACGGCAAGAGTCGCGGCGACGCGTGGAAGTACAAGGGCGAGAAACCGCTGTTCTCGATCGACGCGACCAACGTCGACAAGCATGCGCAGAAGTTGACGCCCGGCCAGATCGCGGCAATCAGGCAGATCAAGGGTTACCGCATGGACGTCTACCCTTCCCACCGGGGTTGCGGAATACCGGACTTCGTGGCCGAGAACACCAGGAAGAACGTTGGCGTCGCGAAGCTCGGAGCGGACGGCTGGAGCCTGAAAGAGGCCGTCGTGCCCGGCTATCCCTTCCCCTTCCCGGCGAACGGCGCGGAGGTCATGTGGAACGCCAAGATGCGTTACCGCGGCCTCGGTGTCGACTACCCGAAGCTCATCTTCGCGTTGTCGCCGCGTCGCGGCAGCACCGAATGGTATAGATCGATTGTCGAGCAGACGGTCTTCTATCCCTGGGGTGCCAAGGGCTCGAACTTCCTGAGCAAGCTGCCGCAGGTGGAGTCCTATGCCTACTTCGCCTTCGTCGCGCCCGCAGCTCAGGCGGGGCAGGCGATATCCGTGTCCGTCTTTCTCGACCAGCCCGGAAACGAGGTCTTCTACTACTTCCCCGGACAACGAAGGGTCAGGCGCATGCCGTCCTACGCCTACGATGCCCCGCAGATCGGGACGGAGAACCAATACACGATGGATGAGGCCTGGCTCTTCAACGGATCGATGGACCGGTTCGATTGGAAGATCGTCGGCAAGAAGGAGATCTACATCCCCTACAACTCGTTCGGCATGTATGACTTCACGGCGAATATCGAGGAGGTTGCCCGGGAGGATTCCATCAATCCGGCAAACCGCCGCTACGAGCTGCATCGGATCTGGGTCGTCGAGGCGAGTCTCAAGCAGGGAGTGCGCCACAACGCTCCGAAACGGAGCTTCTACTTCGATGAAGACAGCTGGAACCTCGTCATGGCCGAGGACCACGACGCCCAGGGTCGCTTGGTGAAGTACCGCGAGGGCTACCTGATTCCCGTCTATGAAACGGGTACCTGCGACGTCTCTGCGCTCGTCCAGTACAACCTGGGAGAGGGGCGGTACCTCTTCGATGGACATCCCATAGGCGGCGGCAAGGACATTCGCTGGGTCGTCGAGTCGGATGGCCCTCGATTCAAGTCCGGCTTCTATACCGCCGAGAATCTGCGAGCGATCAGCTCACGTTGAACAGCTCCTGATCAGAGGAGTCGCCCGTGAAGGTCGTGATCATAGGTGCCGGCGGTCAAGGCACGGGATTGGCGGACTTGCTCGTCCGCGAACGCGACGTCGACGACATTGTGCTGGCCGACCATGACGTTCGTGCCCTGGATCAAGCGCACGGCACGTTGTCCTCTGCCGGTGCCGACATCGGAAGGATCGCCTGTCGTCGAGTCGATGCCGCCGATGTCGATGACGTGGCGCGCCTGATCTCCGGCGCGGACGTCGCCGTCAACGCCATACTTCCGAAGTTCAACATCCCGATCATGAAGGCATGCGTTCGGGAGGCGGTGCATTACACCGATCTGCTGGCCCTGCCGGATGCGTCCGGTACCCCGAAAGAAGAGACTTACTCCGCTCAGCTGGAGCTGGACGATGCGTTCAGGCAGGCCGGTGCGCTCGCCATTCCGTATGTCGGGCTGGCCGGCGGATGGAGCAGCCTCGTCGTAAAGCGCGCCATCGACGGCATGGAAACCGTCGACGAGGTGCTGTTCTACTGCTGTGCGCACATCGATACCGACGAGTTCATCGCACCCGTCGCGCCCATCGTCCAGATGTCGATGTTCTTCGGGCCTCCGGGTCCTCTGGCCAACCTGGGAGGCGTGCTCACGACCGTGGACCTGCTCGCCAGCGCGGAAGACTACGAGTTTCCGGGCCCGGCGGGAAAGCGGCGCGTCTACACCATGAACGTGCTCGGCGACATCGCGATGATTCCCGATTTCGCCGGCAAGTCGATTCGCCGCCTCGAGTCCAAGATGGCCCTGGGGCTCGGCCGCCTGGACACCGCGGAGATCTGGATAAAGGCGCTCGCAAGAGCCTGCGAGAAGCAAGGCCATGCGCGCACGGAGACGAGCATCGTCGAGGCCATGGCCGAGGCGTTCGTACTCCCGACCGAATATCCGCGCCTCCTGCGGGAAGGAAAGATCAGGGACGATCACTTCACGGTGGTCATCGAGGTCAGGGGCACGATGGATGGTCGGCCATGCACCAGCAGAAACTGGTCCATCACCACGTTGGAGTCGACGCGGCGGCATTTGCCCTGGGCCTGGCCGGCGGTCTACAGCTCCATCGGCAACACCCCGGTCGAGTACGTGCTCGCGATGGGGAGAGGCCGGATTCCGCAGCGCGGCGTGCGGCGCGTCACCGACCTGGACAACGCCGCCGAGATTCTCGAGGGAGTCGCCAGACGCGGGCATGTTCTCGGCGAAGAGGTGCTCCGGGATGTGCCGCAAGGGTGCGAGAGCCGGTGATGCGGGCGCAGCACATACGAGCCATCGTCTACGGCGTTGGCGAAATGGGAAGGATCACGACCCGGCTACTCGTCGACAAGGGTGTGCGGATCGTCGGTGCGATCGGGAACAGGAACAATATCGGACGGGATCTCGGGGAGGTCGCCGGCCTCGGCCGTTCTCTCGGCGTGCCCATCGACAACGACGCCGAACGTGTCCTGTCGTCGTCGGCTGCCGATGTCGTGCTGATGTCCTTCTGCTCGGACATGGAGACGATGTTTCCGGCTGCATGCCGATGCATCGAGAACGGAATGAATGTCGTCTCGATCACCGACGAGTCGTTCTACCCCTGGGGCCTGTTCTCCCGAAGGGCGAGCGAGCTCGACCGGCTCGCCAGACGCCATGGCGTCACGGTCACCGGCACCGGCATCCAGGACCTGATCTGGTTGAACCTGGTTTCGACGCTGTCGGCCGTGTGCCACAAGATCGATTCGGTATCGGGTGAAGCAAGCGCCAATATCGACGAGTTCGGTCCGGCGGCAGCGACGAGCGCGGGCCTGGGGCTGACGCCCGCTGCCTTCGAAACCCGGTTCGCCGAGACGCGGCAGCCGCCGACGCCTTTCGGGGTCGCCCTTCAGGGTCTCGTCGCCGACCTGGGGCTGACGCTCTCCGGCAGCCGCCAGCGCGTCGTGCCGATCCTGGCGGCCCGCGATACGCCCTCTGTGGCCCTTCAGCGGGTGATTCGGGAAGGCGAAGTGATCGGAACTTCTCACGTCGATGAGGTGGAGACGGTCGAGGGGCCTCTCTTCAGCGGAGCCTTTCACGTCAAGGTGTACGAGCCTGGAGAGACCGATCACTGCCGATGGCAGATCGAAGGATTCCCGAACGCTACGGTCGTGATTCCGGCCATGCCCGGAAAGATCGGGACCTGCACCATCGCCGTGAACCGCGTTCCGGACGTCATCAATGCTGCGCCTGGATTCGTGCCCGCGCAGGAACTCCCTCGAATCAAGTACCGGCCGTATCCCTTGCATGCCTATGTGAGGGCCGGCATTTCATGTGAAGCAACGGGATGAAGACATGAGCTCGACGATGAATTATTACCAGGCCCTGGTCAGGGCGCGCGACGAGAAACGGAAGTCGGAACCTGAGCCGAAGTTCACCGAAGGGGTATGGCTGCCGCAGGTGATGACGGGTGCTCATGTCGCGGGCATGGGCTGGGATCCGGTCGAGGTTCTGCGCGAAGGCGTCCGGAAGTGGCATCGGTTCTCCTGGAGCGACGTGCTCAAGGTCGCCGAGGTCGTCGGCTGGGAGAAATGGATACTCGAGCTCGAGCGCAGGCAGAAGGCCGGCATTCAGGACGCCGCCAATCGGTACCGTGAGCAGCAGGGCGTCACGGGCAGCGATCTCGACTCGGTGACGATGGTCAGCGTGACGGGGATCACCGGCATCGGGTTCGACTACGCCACCATCATCGAGCACACCGACGAGCGGGAGGTCGGCATGCAGCGCGGATGTCCCATCGTCCAGGGCATCCGGGATTTCGGCTACGAGGATCACCCCCTGGTCGAAGACATGATGCTGTGGTGCGACACCTACGACAACATGGAAGTGCGCGCGACCAGCTCGGACATCTGGTTCACGCACACCCATTGCCTCGGACGCGGCGACAAATACTGCCGGTTCTGCATCGACAGTCGCGACGTGCTGCCCGGCGAGAACTACTACGGCACGCTGAGCAGGCTGCGCGACGTGAAGCGACAGGAAGCCGAAGAGGAAGCCGGCGGCGATGTCGGCAATCTCTGGGCGCCTGCTTTCGCGGTGCTGAAGAAGCTGGAGAGCGCCGGGCTTTCCCAGGAGCAGCAGCTGCGGATGGGCAATCAGATCCAGGCCCGCATCGCGGTGTCCACGATTCTGATCGGCTCGGAGTTGATCGGCTGGGAGAGGTTCATCAACGGCATGATCGAGAAGCAGATCCCGAAGATCCGGGAGATGGCGCGCAACGTCGGGACGAAATGGGGCATTACCGGAACGACGGCGCGCGACGGCGCCGTGCTGATGAACATCGGCATGAGCGGCATGGGCTTCGATGATCACCAGATCGTCCGCTGGAGCAGAAACCGCGTCGAGGGCGTGGCGCGAACCTGTCCCATCGTCGACCTCGCAAGGCAGTCCGGCCTGGAAGACAGGCTCGAAGGGATCAGCCTGTGGTGCTCCGCCTGGCATACCGCGGATGCCGGCGCGATGAACAGGACCGTCTCCTGTACCTTCACCCATTGCCTGGGACGGGGCGACAAGCTCTGCCGGTGGATCGTCGAAAGCGATGAGCCGGAAGAGAAGGTCGTCCGGATCGTGCGCGAGCCGCCCGTCGCGGAGAAGGTTCCGGCATGAACACCGAAAGAACCGCTCGAGAATGTGCCGGATCCGTGCCGGAGGCCAAGGCGGATCGCCTGCGGGGGCAGCTGGGCACCCCGACGATCATGTGCCTGGTGCTCGCGATGCTTGCTCCCATCACTGGCGTTGCGGGCCCGCTCGCGCTGGGCTTCGCGCTCGGCAACGGTGCCGGATTGCCGGGAGCATTCCTGATCGCCACCGCAGTCATGTTGTGCTTCGGAGCCGGCTACGCAGCCATGTCGAGCCGGGTTTCGGAAACGGGGGCGTTCTATGCATACATCACGAAGGGGCTCGGTCGACCCGCCGGCGGTGCGGGTGCGTTCGTGGCCCTGCTGAGCTACAACGCAGGGTTCTGCGGCATGTGCGGCGCCATCGGCTATTTCAGCTGGGCCCTGGTGCACCGGTTGTCCGGCTTCGATGCGCCGTGGTGGGTCTACACGGCGGCGGCACTCGGGATCATTGCCTTCCTCGGACGGCGGCACGTCGACATCGGGGCGCGCGTGCTGGTGGGCCTGCTCGTGCTGCAGATCGCCCTGCTGCTGGCTTTCGTCGTTGCCACGGTCGCCCACCACGGCTTTGCGGCGTTCTCCTGGCGCGCTTCATTCAGCCCTGCAGCGATCTCGTCCGGAGGATGGAACGGTTTTTCGATCGCCATGATGTTCGCCTTCTTTCTCTTCGGCGGCATCGAGATGGCTGCGGTATACGCCGAGGAGGCGAGAGATCCGCAGAAGGCCATCGGTCGAGCCACGTACGCATCGGTGCTGGCGATCGGCGGCATCTATCTGGTGGCCTCCTGGTGCGTGATCGTTTCGGTCGGAGCCGGGCGCGTCCAGCAGCGAGCGCTCGAGTCGCCCGGAGAGCTCGCCTTCGACGTCTTCGGGCAACTGATGGGCCCGACCGTGCAGGTGCTCGCTGCGGTGCTCGTGATCGCCGGCCTGCTGGCATCGATGGTCGGGATCCACCTGGGCATCTCCAGGTATGTCGTGGCGCTTGCACGAGACCGGCTTCTGCCGCGGGGCCTGGCCTCCCTCCATCCTCGCCACAAGGTCCCGCAACGCGCCAGTGCCGCAGCGATTGCCGTGGCAGCAGCGATCACGGCGGCATTCGGCGCGGTCGGCGGCGATCCGCTGCGGACCTTCTTTGCGAGCCTTTCCGGCCTGATCATCATCGGGACATTGGCCACGTGGGTGGCAACCTCCCTCGCGTTCATCGTCTACTTTCGCCGGACCGCGGACCCGAGATGGTGGCAGACCTTCGTGTTGCCCGTCGTTGCCCTCGTCTCCATGAGCGCGTGTCTTTATCTCGCCTTGACGCGGTACCACCTCGTGACGGGTGTGGAGACGGCGTGGATCAACGAGCTTCCGTGGGTGCTCGTGCCTGCCATCGTGCTCGGTGCAGGCGTCATGCTGTACCTGCGCGCCCGGCATCCGGATGTCTATGCCGGAATCTGGCCCGAGAAACCTCCGCTCCGGGAGGAGGCCCGATGCGCCGCCATCGGTTGTAACGCCTGACGGATCGCGTCCGCGCGGTCCCTGCCGGCAGACCCCGCCCGAGACGACGCTGCATCGCAGGCTCATCTCGTCGCCAGACGAGTGGCCTCGATCGGGCGGAGCCATGGGTGGATTCGACAGTCCGTCCTTGACCTGGAGGGTATCCATGAGCACATTGACCCTGCCGAGAGCATCGGCCGTATTGGCTGTCTGCGCGCTGCACGGTGCCGGCGCACACGCAGTGACGTTCGAATTCGAGAGCGTACGCGGGAGCTTCGATTCGACCGTGACGGTGGGCACCGGGGTTCGCCTCAAGGATCCCGCCTGTACCCTGATCACCGGGGGAGCCGCCGGTGCCGGCGCGCCGTCCGGTTGCCTGGCGCCTACTGCCGGCATCGGCGATCAGGGCAACCTGAACTACGGTAAGGGCGACAGTTTCACGACCTATGTGAAAGGGAGCCACGAGCTGGTGCTCAACCTCCCCAGCGAGGTCATGTTCATGGGGCGCGTGAACTGGCTCCGGGATTTCACCGCCACCGATACCACCGGCTACGTCAGCGCGACGACCCCCCCGCCCCTCACCGACGGCCTTGCCGACGATGCGCGCAGGGACCTGCGCTTCAAGGCGCGGGTGCTGGACCTGTGGGTGAGCAAGACCTTCCAGGTCGGCGAGCAGCAGGCCCGCATCCGCGTCGGCAACCAGGTGATCAGCTGGGGCGAGAGTCTCTTCCTGCCCGGCGGCATCAACAGCACCAACGCTGTCGACGTGATGCGATTGTCTCAGCCCGGGACGCAGCTCAAGGAGGTGTTCCTGCCTGCGCCGATCGCGAGCATCGCTACCGGGCTCGGCCATGGCCTCAACGTCGAAGCGTACGTGCAGGGGCGCTGGAACGCTTCCTACATGCCGCCCACCGGGAGCTACTGGTCCGTCTCCAACGGCCTCGGCAAGGGCCACGAGGCCTATGGGTTGGTCGAGGTCAAGCCCAGGGACGCGGGTCAGTGGGGGGCGGCGTTGCGTTATCAACCGCCGGGTGAACAGCTGGTTCTGGGCGCCTATGCGATGAACTATCACGACAAGTCGCCCAGCTTCAGCTTCAACGCGAGCGGCAACAATGACCTCGGATTCGTCTTTCCTCGCAACCGCCGTCTCTTCGGCCTGAGTGCGAATTTCCCTGTCGGCGACTGGTCGGTCGGCACCGAGCTTTCCTATCGTCCCAAGGATGCGGTGGCGCTCAACGCGAACAGCGGTTGCACCTCGCAGGACGGCAACTGCTGGGTCGATGAGAAGCGTCTCCAATGGCAGCTCACCGGCATGTACAGTCTCTCGCCCGGCAACGGCGGCGCGTTCCTGGATTTCCTCGGCGCCGGCACCGCCACCCTGCTGGCTGAAGTCGCGGTCGTGCACTACCCCAAGTTGCGGCAATCGTATGGCGGTGACCCGATCAGCGCCGGCGGATGGGGCTGGGGACAGGAATTCGATCCGGCGGCATCGCCCGAGGCGGTGGGGACGAAGACGTCCTGGGGATTCAACCTCGACTTCAGCTGGGTCTACGACGGCACCCTGATTCCGGGCTGGCAGGTCGTTCCGGAGATCTACTACTTCCAGGCCGTGAGGGGCCGCACGCCGAGCGCCGGCGCGACCTTCATGGAGGGAGCGAAGTCGGCGAACTTCATCGTGAGCTTCATCAAGAACCCGGGGACGTGGCAAGCATCGATCAACTACGCGACCTTCCGTGGCGGTAAGCGGGTATTCGACCAACCATACCGTGATCGCGACTTCGTCGGCCTGACGCTGTCGCGCAACTTCTAACGTTTACGCCTGGTCTGCGACGGCAGCTCGCCGAACAGCGTTCGGTACTCGGATGCGAAGTGACTGAGGTGGAAGAACCCCCACTTCGCTGCGATGTCGCCGATCGACGCATCCGATGCGCGGGAATTGATGAGCTCCCGCCGCACGGCATTCAGGCGAATCGAGCGGATGTAGTTGACCGGCGTGGTGTTGGCAACACTGCGGAACCCTCGTTGTATGGCGCGGCGGCTCGAGCGCAGATGCCGGCACAAGTCGAGCACGGAAGGCGGGTTCGATGCGTTGCCGATCGTGAGGCGATGGCACTTGTCGACCATGAAACTGCCGCAGGAGCTGCTCGGGCGCCGCGGAGAGTTGCAACTCGAATCGCTGACGAGGCTCAGCAACTCGTGAAGCAGGCCGCGTTCGAGCCTCTGTTCCGCATCGCTGCAGTCGGCCACCTCGGCATTCAGGGGGAATGTCGCGAACAGCGCCAGGATCCGGTCCCGGCACTCCGCCAGGCGCCGCGGCGCGATCTTCACCACCGGATGGCTCAGCAAGCTGCCGATCACCTCGGGCGCGGCGGTTCGCGAGACGGCCTCTTGAAAGAGCTCGCGATCGAAGGTGCAGGCCAGCATTTCCATGCCCGCCGGCGTGTGGAACATGAATTCGTCGCCGCCTCTCAGGATGTAGAGGCTGCTGCCGTCCGCTTCGCGCCCCTGCATGCGGGCCGTGCCGGGAACCACGATCGGGATCGCGATGCCTATCCTGCCCATCGGCGCTTCGCCATGCTGCACGACGCGCTGGTTCAGCTGTTCCCAGAGGATCTCCACCCGTGATCCCCTGAGCTCGGACAACCTGCTCTTCAGCGAGCCGCGGGTGAGCTGGCTATAGGTCTGATTCCAGCCGCGCACGGCCGCCGCGTGCAGATGTACGTCCTCGAAGCTCTTGGTCTGGCACTTCACGGAAGACGACGCATGGGCGCCTCTCTTGCCTCACCTGCCCGAGGCGCCGGCGCCCTCGGCCTTGACGATCCCTTGCCGGGAGTACATGACCGGATGGCCCTCGCCGTCGAGCGTCACGGCGGTCAGCGGCAGGCGGTCGGTGCGTATCTCGGTCTCGAACGAGACGCCGCCGTCCCTGCTGCGCAGCATGAGTCCGTCCAGCCCGACGCCGACGATGCCGGCACCGGCGAGCGCGAGCGCCGTGATCGACGACTTGCTGTGGGTGTCGATGCGCTGCCACGTCTGCCCGTCGTCGCCGCTGCGGTACATCGAGCCGCGCAGGCCGGCCACCAGCAGGGCTCCGTCCGGTGCGGCGATGCCGGTCCAGAACGATCCCGTGTACCCGGTGCCCAGGTAGCGCCAGTGCTGCCCGCGGTCGTCGGAGCGCAGCACCATGCCCCGTTCGGCGGGCGCGAAGAGGCGGCCGCGGGCGTCGGCGAACAGGCCCAGCAGGTTGAGGTCGGCGCGCCGGGCGCCCTCGGGTGCCGGCATTTCCACAGCCTGCCAGTGGGCGCCGCCGTCGGAGGTCACCAGCACCAGGGACCACAGGCCGACCGCGACGCCCTGGCTCGCGTCGAAGAAGTGCACGGCGAACAGGGGCCGGTCCTCGTGCGTGTCGCTGCGCTGGACGCGCCAGGTCTCGCCGCCGTCGACAGTGTTCAGCACCACGCCCCAGTGGCCGACGGCCCATCCGCGGCGCTCGTCGACGAAGGACACCGAGGTCAGGGTCACGTCCACCGGCACCTGCTGCGCCTGCCGGTGGGTCTTTCCGCCGTCGTCCGACAGCAGCACCACGCCGTGGTCGCCGACGGCCACGATGCGCGATCCCGCGCGCACGCTCGCGAGCATGGCCGCCTGGGCGGCGTGCGGCACGCGCGCCGCCGGCGCGGCGATGGGCGCCTGCGGCACCGCATCGGCATCGCGGGCGGCCTGGGCGGCCCAGGGTGCCGCCAGGGCGAGCTGGCAGGCGAGGGCGAGAGTGGAGAGCGCGGTCTTCATGCCCGGGGCATCAGTGATGTTGAAGGCCGGTCGCCCGCACCGGACGGCGGCGCGGAAAGAGCTTCTCGAGCCACACGGCCATGGCGGGCAGCGCGGTCATCGCCATCACCATGTTCACCATGAACATGAAGGCCAGCAGCTTGCCCATGTCGGCCTGGAACTTGAGCTGCGAGAACGACCAGGTGGCCACGCCGATCGCCAGCGTGATCGCGGTGAAGATGGTCGCCATGCCGACCTCGAGGAGCGCGTGCTCGATCGACTTCACGATCGGCTGCCCGGCGGCCATGTGCAGCAGCAGGCGGTTGTAGATGTAGAAGGCATAGTCCACCCCGATGCCCACCGCCAGCACCATCACCGGCAGCGTCGCCACCGTGAGGCCGATCTGCAGCTCCTTCATGAACCAGTAGCCGACGAATGTGCCCACCGTCAGCGGCAGGCAGCAGGCGATCACGGCGCGCAGGTCGCGGTAGACCAGGAACACCAGGACCACGATCGCCGCGTAGACGTACAGCATCATCGGCAGCTCGCTCTTCTCCACCTCGTCGTCGATCGCCGCGAGCACGCCGGCATTGCCCGAGGCCAGCCGGATGCTCACGCCGGGCAGCGTGTTCCTGCCGCGGAACTCCTTGACGGCATCGATCACCCGCTGGATCGTCGTCGCCTTGTGGTCGGTGAGGAAGAGGTTGACCGCGGTCATGCTGCAGTCCTTGCGCATCGTGCCGCGGATGCGGGCGATCTCGGTCGACAGCGCGGCGTAGTTGCCGGGGTCGATCGGCACCACGCTCATCTTGGGGTTGCCCTCGTTGTAGCCCTCGTTGTAGAGCCGCAGCTGGCCGGAATAGGACGCCACCGAGAGCACGCCTTCGACGGGGTGCATGGCCCAGGTGAAGCGGTCCTGGTAGAGGCCGATGTTGACGTTCTCGCAGCTGTCGGGCGGAGCCTCGAAGATCACGGTCAGCCAATCGAGCCCGGTGTCGAAGTTGCTCGAGATGGCCACGGCGTCGCGGTTGAAGCGTGCGTCCTCGCGCAGCTCGGGCGCCCCGGGCTGCAGGGTGCCGACCACGCGGTCGCGGCTCTGCCAGGCGGCGGCCGCGAAGACGGTCGCGGTCACGGCCAGCATGAGCAGCGCATTGCGCGGCTCGGCGACCTTGGCCAGCACGCGCAGCCAGCCGGAGCGCCGCTCGCGCTGGACCACCGCCTGGTCGGCGTAGTCCTTGCTCACGTCGAAGAAGGAGGCGGCCACGGGCAGCATCACCAGGTTGGTGACGATCTTGTAGGCCACGCCGAGCGAGGCCGCGATGGCGAGCTCGCGGACCATGGGGATCGGGATCAGCAGCAGGGTGACGAAGGAGACGAAGGCCGTCACGAGCGCCAGCGTCCCCGGGATCAGCAGGCCGGTGAAGCTGTCGCGGCAGGCGTCGAAGTTGGACTGCCCGTAGGAGATCCGCCGCACGATGTAGTTGATCTGCTGCACGCCGTGCGAGACGCCGATCGCGAACACCAGGAAGGGCACCAGCACGGCCAGCGGATCCAGCCCGAAGCCGAGCAGGCGCAGCGTGCCGAACTGCCACACCAGCGAGGTCAGCGAGCAGGCGATCGCCAGCAGGGTGAAGCGCAGCGAGCGGCAGTACCAGTACACCGCGGCGGCGGTGAGCAGCAGGGCGATCGCGCAGAACTTCAGGACCGACTGCGCGCCGTCGGCGATGTCGCCGATCTGCTTGGCGAAGCCGATGATCTGGATCTCGAAGTCGGCGTCCTCGAACTTCGAGCGGATGCGTTCCTCGAGGAGGTGGTTGTAGTCGATGTAGTCGAGCTTGGCGCCTTGGGCGTCGTACTCGATCAGCTCGGCGGTGATCATCGCAGCGGTTTCGTCGCGCGAGACCAGCGTGCCGACGAAGCCGCCCTGCGCGGCAGCGCGCCGGATGTCGGCGACGGTTTCGTCGGTGAGCTGCCCGGGCGTGATGGTGGCGTCGATCAGCGGGTCGGCGCGAAACCCCTCCTCGGTGATCTCGTTGACGAAGCTGTTGGGCGTCCACAGCGACTGCACCCCGAGCCGCTCGATGTTGGGCAGGAAGGTGACGGCCTGGGTGACGTCGTAGAGGCGCTCGAGCGCCGCCGCGTTCCAGATGCTGCCCCGGCGGGCCTTGACGACGATGTTGAGCCGGTTGGCGCCGAGCACGTCCTCGCGATAGGTCTGGAAGGTCTGGATGTATTCGTGGCCGACGGGCATCTGCTTGTCGAAGCCGGCATCCATGCGCAGCTGGATCGCGAAGTACCCCATGGCCAGCGTGAAGACGGCCATGACGGCGAGCACGGCCCTCCGGTTGGAGAAGGCGAACGTCTCGAAGCGGTGGACGGCGCGCAGCAGGGCCGACCCGTTGTCGGAGGATGCAGGCACGAAGAACCTTTCAGCAGGAAGACCGCCGTCCCGGCCCGGCGGTCCGATCCGCTCAGAAGTTGCGCGACAGGGTCAGGCCAACGAAGTTGCGGTCGCGGTACGGCTGGTCGAGCACGCTCTTGCCGCCGAAGAAGGCGGCGTAGTTGATCGACGCCTGCCAGGTCGCGGGGTTCTGCATGAACGTCACGATCAGGTTGACCGATTTGGCGCCTTCCATGAACTGGCCGGCGGCGTTCGGGGTACGGCCCTTGACGGCCTGGAAATAGTAGATCTCGGGGATCACCTGCCAGCCCGGGATCAGCGTGCCGTCGTAGACCCAGCTGAAGTCGAGGTTGAACCCCCAGGACGTCCTGGTGCCCTTGGGAACCGGCGCTGCCGTGGGATCGAACTCCTGCCCCCAGCCCCAGCCGCCGGCCGCGATGGGGTCGCCGTCGTAGAACTGCTTGAGGCCCGGATAGCGCACCACCACCGACTCGAGCATCAGGGTCGCCGTGTCCGCGCCCAGCAGTTCGAGCACGCGGGCGCCGTTGCTGGGCGTCAGGCTGAGCAGGCCGGTCAGGTGCCACTGGAACTTCTTCTCGTCGACCCAGCAGTTGCCGTTCTGCGAGGCGCAGCCGCTGACGGCGGGGTTGAGCGCCACGGCATCCCTCGGGCGGTAGGACAGCTCGGTGCCGACCGCCCAGTCGCCGATCGGCATGTTGGCGCTGATCCCGTACAGGCGGCGATCCTCTGCGTAGGCCCATCCCGGTTGGCCGGTGCCGCCCGCATCGACGCTGAAGTTCGGCGCCTTGTCATGGTAGTTCATCACGTACGCGCCGAGATTCACCTGCGTGCCGGCCGGTTGCCAGCGCAGCGCGGCGCCCCACTGGCCGCCGTTCTTCCTGGGTTCGACCTCGGCCAGGCCGTAGGCATCGTGGCCCTTGCCCATGCCGTTGGCGACGGACCAGAAGCTGCCCGACGGCGGCATGTAGTTGGCATTCCAGCGCGCCTGCACGTAGGCCTCGAAGTTCAGGCCGTGGCCGAGCCCGGTGGCGAAGCTGGCCATCGGTGCCGGCAGGAACACTTCCTTGAGCTGCGTGCCGGGCTGGGACAGGCGCATCACGTCGACGGCATTGATGCTGTTGATGCCGCCGGGCAGGAACAGACTCTCGCCCCAGCTGATGACCTGGTTGCCGACGCGCACGCGTGCGGTTTCCTCGCCCAGCTGGAACGACTTGCTCACCCACAGGTCGAGCAGGCGCGCCTTGAAGCGCAGGTCCCTGCGCGCATCGTCGGCGAGGCCGTCGGTCAGCGACGGAGGGGTCGTCGCGCTGATGTAGCCGGTGGTATCGGTGGCGGTGAAGTCCTTCATCCAGTTGACCCGGCCGAGGAAGGTCAGGTCGTCGGGCATCTTCAACAGCAGCTCGTGGCTGCCCTTGATGTAGGTGGTGAAGGCGTCGCCCCTGGCGTAGTTCAGGTTGCCCTGGTCGCCCATGGCCGACGTCGGGGCCAGGCATCCCGCAGGCGCGCCTGCGCCGCTGGCGCCGGCCGTGATCAGGCCACAGGACGGGCTCTTGGCGCGGATGCCCGTGCCCACCGTGATGGTCGAGTCGAAATTGCCGCGCACGTTCTCGAACTCGAAGGTCATGGCCTGGGCCGTGCCTGCGCCGAGCAGGGCGCAGGCGGCGGCTGCCGCCGCGCGTGCCGGAAACGAATCGGCTCCGATCATTGCTGGTCTCCTCGATCTGTTGGTTTGTGTTCGTGTCGGCTCGTTGCCGGATCAGCGCTCGCTGATGGTGCGCAGGTTGTCGGCCGTGTAGAAGCTCGATCGCATCCTCGGGCCGCTGGCCTCGGTGACCCAGCGGATGTCCTTGCCGGCGCCGATGGCGTGCGAGTCCACCACGTAGCGGCCTTCGGCCAGGTTGTTCTGCACCATCGCCATGACGTCGCAGGTGCCGGTCTCGTAGACGGGGACGAGGAAGCCTTCGCGCATCTTCACGAGCGAGCTCTGTCCGTCGAAGTCGTCCATCAGCACCGGTGCCCAGCTGTCCTCGTCGAGGTAGACGGTGCGCTTGGGCGTCGAGTGCCGCATGCCGGCCTTCACGGTGGCCTCGATCACCCACACTCGGTGCAGCTCGTAGCGCCGGTGGCTCTGCACGATGAAGTCGTCGCGCGCGACGTCCTCGAACCTGGCCTGGAAGTCGTAGGCACCGAAGGCGTTGTAGGGGACGTACATCTCCTTCTTGCCCACCAGCTTCCAGTCGAAGCGATCCAGCGCGCCGTTGAAGACGTTGGGCTCGTCGAGCGTGTACTGGTTCTCCATGCCGATCTGGGGCGCATCGTGCGAATAGGTCGGCATGCGGCGCACGCGGCGCTGGCCGGGGAAGTAGTAGAAGGTCTCGTTCTCCGCCTGGTTCAGGTACTGAGTGATGGCCAGGGCCTGGCCGGCCAGCGCCGTCGGCGAGACGTAGGCGAAGTAGGTATAGAACTCGACCGGCGGGAACGACGACAGCTGATTCGATCCCTTTGCTCCCCAGGGAAAGTAAAGTGTCTGCTCGGTACCTGCGCGGATCCATTCGCTGCTGCCGCGCCGCGGTGACACGGCCACGATCAGGTTCTTGAAGTCGATGCCCACGCCGCGATAGCGCATCTTGGCGTTCCACATCGCCTCGACGCCGGTGGACGGGATGGGGAAGGGGTAGCCGGGAACCGTCGCTTCCTTCAGGCTCCAGCCGTCATCGTTGAGCCTGGCGGTGCCGAGGTTCTTCCTGGTGTTGCCGGCGACGAAGTCCGGCACGCCGCAGGTGCGGTGCGACGGATAGACGTCCATGCGGTAGCCCTTGCGCTGCTTGACCATGGCCACCTGGCCGGCCGAGAGCTTGCCGGCGTACTTGTCGACGTTGGATGCATCGATCGTGAACAGCGGCTTCTCGTCCTTGTGCTTCCAGTAGTCGCGGCGCAGCTTGCCCCATTCCCAGCCGGGCAGGGGCGGCTCGGCGCCTTGCCAGGCCGGGATGGTCCCGTCCTTGCTGCCTTCCTTCTCCGCGCCCGACGGAGTGAGCTTGTCCAGTTGCGCCAGGTCGGCGGCGACGGCCGGATGGTCGATGCCGAGCAGGCAGGCGACGAGGGCCGCCGCCAGGGTCGTTCGCGCGATGAGCGTGGTTCGCGGGCTGCTCGTGGTCATGTGGTCTCCTGTGGCGCGGCCCCGGTTGGCCCGCCCGAACGACGTCGGGTGTCCGGGTCCGCCCCGATGTTGTGGTTCGAAAGAGGGCGCCGCTCAATTTAGTGGTGCCGACCCGGAACCGGTATCCGAGATCGGCACCTGACGAACGGCGGACGCCGTCAGGAAGGCAGCAGGACGGTGACGACCTTCTCTTCGGTGTAGGCGAGGGCGCCGGCGAGGCCGCCTTCGCGGCCGATGCCGCTGGTCTTCACGCCGCCCCAGGGCAGGTTGGCGTCCAGCGGGCTCCAGCAGTTCACGCCGATCGCGCCGGCCCTGACTGCGCCGGCCACGCGGTGGGCGCGGGCGAGGTGGGTGGTCCACACCGTGGCGGCCAGGCCGTAGTCGGAATCGTTGGCCAGCGCGACGGCTTCTTCCTCCGAGTCGAACTCGATGATCGTGCCCACCGGTCCGAAGATCTCCTCGCGGGCGATGGTCATCTCGTTGGTGGCGTCGGCGAAGATCGTGGGCGTGACGAACCAGCCGCGCCCGGGGCGCGCCACTCCGCCTGCCAGCAGCCGCGCCCCTTCGTCGAGGCCGAGCTGGATGTAGCGGTTGACGCGCTCGAACTGGGCCTTCTTGGCCAGCGGCCCCATCTGCACGCCGGGCTGGCGGGGATCGCCCACCGTGACGGCGCCGGCCGCCTCGGCCAGCGCCGCGGCAAAGCGCGGGGCGATGCCCCGCTGCACCAGGATGCGCGATCCCGCCGCGCAGACCTGACCCTGGTTGATGAACAGGCCGAGCGCGCAGCCGCGCACCGCATCCTCGAAGGGGGCATCGTCGAACACGATTTGCGGGCTCTTGCCGCCCAGCTCCAGCGTCACGCGCTTGAACAGCGGGCCGGCGATGCGCTGGATGGCCTGCCCCGCTTCCGGGCTGCCGGTGAAGCTGATCTTGGCGACGTCGCGATGCGCGCACAGGGCTCGCCCCACCATTTCGCCGTAGCCGGTGACGACGTTGACCACGCCGTCGGGCAGGCCCGCCTCCTGGCACAGCACGGCCAGGTGCAGCGCCGACTGCGGCGTCTCCTCCGAGGGCTTGATGACGACCGTGCAGCCGGCGGCGAGCAGTGCGGCCACCTTCCACGTCGTGATCATCAACGGGGCGTTCCACGGCACGATGGCGCCGACCACGCCAACGGGCTCGCGCACCGTGTACGACAGCGTCCTGACGCCCATGTAGCCGCCGGTGGGGATGGTGCGCCCCTCGATCTGGTTGGCCCAGCCGGCGGCGGCGCGCAGGTTGGCCACCGCGTTGGGCACGTCCATCATGCGCGGCTCCATCGGCGAGCGCCCGATGGCCGTGGCGTCCATGTCCGCCAGCCGCTCGGCGTCGCGCTCGACCAGGTCGGCCAGCCTGCTCAGCAGCAGGCCGCGCTGGGCACCGCCGAGCCTGCTCCAGGCGCCGCCGTCGAGCTGCGCCCGGGCCGCCGCGACGGCATGCTCGACGTCCTCGGCGGTGCCGCGCGCGGCCGTGGCGTACTCCTGCTCGTCGACGGGATTCACGAGGCTCATGCGGGCGCCGTCGGACGCTTCGACGTGCGCGCCCTCGATGAAGTGCTTCAGGTGCTGGGTCATTTCGGATCTGCCGGAAACGGGTGCCGCAGGCGCACGGCCTTCAGCGGGTGAACGGAACTTCCTCGAACGCGGCGTCGAGCGCGGCCACGATGCGGTCGATCTCGGGGCGCTGGATCACGAGCGGGGGCGACAGGATGATCTTGGTGCCCACCGGGCGCACGATGGCGCCGTGGCGGCGCGCCGCCTCGGCCACCGCGTAGGCGTAGCCCGACGTCGGGTCGATCGACTCGCGGGTCTTCTTGTCGTTGACCAGGTCGATGGCCAGCATCAGGCCCTTGCCGCGCACTTCGCCGATCGACGCATGGCGATCGACGAAGGGCTGCAGCGCCTCGAGCAGGTGGGCGCCCTGCCGGCCGGCGTTGCCGGGCAGGTCTTCCTCGAGCACGATGTCCAGGCTGGCGAGGGCTGCCGCGCACCCCACCGGGTGCCCCGCATAGGTGTAGCCGTGCATGACCAGGCCGCTGGCATCCGCATTGGTCTCGAATGCCTCGGCCACGCGCCCGTTGAACGCGGTGGCTGCCAGCGGCACGTAGCCCGATGACAGCCCCTTGGCGAAGCACATGAAGTCGGGCTTGACGCCCCAGGCACGCGCGCCGAACAGGCTGCCGGTGCGCCCGAACCCCGTGACCACCTCGTCGGCGACCAGCAGCACGCCATGCTTGTCGCAGATCGCGCGGACCTTGGGCCAGAAGCTGGCCGGCGGCACGATCACGCCGCCGGCGCCCTGCACCGGCTCGGCGATGAAGGCGGCCACGGTGTCCGGCCCCTGGAACTCGATCTCGCGCTCGAGCATCCTTGCGCACAGCTCCGAGAGCTCCTCGGGGTCGTGAGTGAACGGGTTGCGGTACACCCAGGGGTTCTGCACCTGGAAGCAGCCGGGCATCAGGGGCTCGTAGTTGCGGCGGAAGACGGCGTTGCCGTTGACCGAAGCGCTGAGGAAGTGGCTGCCGTGGTAGCCCTCCTTCAGCGAGATGAACTTGGTGCGGTCCTTCTGGCCCAGCACCTTCCAGTACTGGCGCGCCAGCTTGAGCGCGGTCTCGGTCGCATCGGAGCCGTTGGAGCCGTAGACCACCCGCTTCATCGCCTCGGGCGCGAGCACCTCGACCAGCCGGGCGGACAGCGCCTCGGCCGGAGGATTGGAGACACCGTCGAACAGCTGGAAATACTCCAGCTGGTCGAGCTGCCTGACGATGGCCGCCTTGATCTCGGGGCGGTTGTGGCCGACGTTGACGTTCCACAGGCCGCCGACACCGTCCACGAACTTGTTGCCGGCATCGTCGAAGACGTGGCACCCCTCGCCACGCACGATGCGCAGCGGCTTGCGCTCCTTCATGGCGGCCGGGTGCATCATGGGATGCCAGAAGCGGGCGTTCTCGTAGGTCATCGGGTCTCCGGGCAGGACAGGGCGCGCCGTGGGTGCGTCGAACTGAGGAAAGAGAAACTCGTTGCCCGATCGGGCAGGCATGGACAGTTTCGACGCGACCGCAGCGAATCCGTTAGCCCAAATCAGCACCCTGAAAGACGCAGCGCCCGGCTGCGATCCATCGGGTTTGGCCTGATGTATGATCGTTCGAAGCAGTGCCCAATAATTCTTCGAATAAATGGATGGCTTGGGGGAGACGATGTCGATCTGTAGATTCAAGGTCGATTGCTTCGAGGATGTCCATCTCCACGCGTCTGCCGTACGTGACTGGAAGCAGACCTACAGCCAGATCACGGCCGGAGCGGTCAGCAGCTCGCTGGCGCAGGTCGCCACGCCCCGGTTCCATGTCTTTCGCGAGAAGATCAACCAGCGCGTCGTGCAGCATGGCGAGGCGCCCCGGCGCAGGGTGTGTTTTGCCGTTCCGCTTCTGGTTCCCGGAGCGATCCGGATGCAGGGACGCGAGGCCGACGACAACAGCATCTTCGTGCTTCGCGGCGGCGAGGAGTTCATGTTCCACATGCCGATGGACATGGACATGCTCGGGATCACGTTCGAGCGCGGCGCCTTCGAGGAAGCCCTGTCGAGCACGCCCTGGACGGCCGAGATCACGACCCTGATGAAGCAGCCGGTGATCCGCCTGCCGGTCCGCCGGCTCGCCGAGACGCGCCGGCGCCTGCTGGCCCTGTTTTCCGAATCGCTCGCCAACGACGAGATGACGAGCTCGCCGGACCGGGAACGGCAGCTCGAGCAGGCCATGCTCGAGGAGCTCCTGCAGTTGCTGAGCGATCCGGCCTGCGACCGCACCCAGCGCCAACCCAGCTCGCTGCGCAGCTTCATCGTCGAGAAGTGTCACCGCATGACCGTCCTCGATGCCGCCAACGCGCCCAACGTGATCGAGCTGTGCCAGCGTCTTCGCGTCAGCCGGCGTACCGTCCAGAACAGCTTCCGCAGCGTCGCCGAGACGACGCCGGTGAACTACATCCGGTCGATCCGGCTCAACGGCGTCCGCCGGGAGCTGATGTCGACGACTTCCGCGAAACTCCCGATCGGCGATGCCGCGGCCCGATGGGGGTTTCTCCACCTGAGCCACTTCGCCGTGGACTACCGGGAGCTGTTCGGCGAGCTACCGTCCCAGACCCGGCGCGCCGACGCTTGGCTCCAGTGATCGGGCGGCGCAGCATCGCGTCCTGCGGCACGGCTGCGCGCTGCCCGGCGACCCGAGCGCGTTCAGGCTAGCTTCGATCCTGGCCGAGGCGCGTATAGCGCGCGGGTTCGCGTTGCAGCAGCCGCCGGGCCGCCAGCCAGCCCGCGACGCCGGCGACGGGCACGAGGCTCACCAGGGCGATGGAGATCCGCGTGCTGGCGCCGGTCAGCACGTGGAAATTCGCCGCAGCGAGCGCCAGCACGGCGCACAGCCCCGCGCAGGCCAGCGCCGGAAGGAAGAGGGTCCTGCCGGCGCCGTACCCATGCGATCCGCCGCGGAAGAAGACGATCACCGCAATCGCGGTGACGATCATCAGGGCCAGCACGCACAGCGTGGCCATGTTGCTCAGCCAGGCGAAGAGCGTCAGCACGGGGTCGGCTCCGGCCATCGCGAAGCAGGTCACCAGCGTCGCGCAGACCAGCGTCTGGAACAGCGAGGCGACGTGCGGACTCTTGTGCTGCGGATGGGTTAGACCGAGAGGCGACGGCAGCAGGCCCTCGCGCCCCATCGAGAAGAAGTAGCGCGCCGTCGAGTTGTGGAAGGCGACCAGGCCGGCGTAGATGCTCATGACGAACATGCCGCGCAGCACCATGGTCAGGTGCGGGCTGGCGTACCGGTCGGAGATCGTGTAGATGAAGTTGGTCGGATCGCTCAACGCGGAGATCGTGGCGACCACGGCGTCGCTGCCGGCGCCGAGCACCAGGCACCACAGGGAGAAGGAGTAGAAGCCGCCCACCAGCAGGAGCGCCGCGTAGGTGGCGATCGGGATGCTGCGCTTCGGATCCCTGGCTTCCTCGCCGTAGATGGTCGTCGCTTCGAACCCGATGAAGGCGGCGAAGCAGAACAGCAGCCCGATGAACGGATTGCCGCCCGAGACCACTTGCGGCGCGAACGAATGGAAGTCGATCCCCCGCGCGCCGCCGTGCCCGAGGATCAGGAAATCCAGCGTCAGCACGACGGCGTACTCGGCGACCACGAAGCACGCCAGGATCCTGGCCGAGAAGTCGATCTGGTGATAGCCGAACCAGGCGACGGTGGCCATGGCGACGAAGGCGCAGCTCCACCAGGGGATGCTCAGGCCGAACTGCGCCAGGAGTGCTTCCGAAGTCACGGCGCCCAGCAGGCCGTAGAGCCCCGTCTGCAGCGCCACGTAGCCGAGGACGGCGATCATGGCCGTCACGCCGCCTGCCGATCCGCCCAGCCCCCGTGCGGCCATGGCATAGAAGCCGCCGGCGCTGGTCACGCAGGTCGCCATCGCGGTGTACCCCGCGGCGAACAGCAGCAACAGGGCCAGCGCGACGATCACCAGCGACGGGGTGCCCGCGCCGTTGCCGAGCATGATGCCGAGCGGGAAGCCGCCGGCGACCACGCTCAACGGGCTGGCCGCCGAGATCACCAGCAGCGTGATGAATCCGGCGCCGAGAGTGGCGCGGCGCAGTTCGGTCGAACCGCCGGGGACGGCCTCCCGGAGGCGCTCCAACGTATCCTTCATCGCTTCCATGGCTCTGCTTTCCCGCACGCGCCGGGACGAGAACGCGCAAAGAGACGAGAGGTCTCTTTCGGCGGCCAGTCTAGGAGGCGCCTCGCCCCATGCGGTATCCCGGATCGGCACGCCGTCTTCAGTCCAGCCTGACCCCGGCGTTGCGGACCTGCACGACGTATTTCTCGCGATCCCTGGCGAGGAAGGACGCGAATTCCGACGGTCCGCTGCCGACCGCCGTCAGGCCGACGTCGACGATGTACTTCTGGCGGAACTCGGTGTCGTCGACGACGCGGCGCACCTCGGCAGCCAGCCGGTCGACGATCGCCTTCGGCGTGTGCGGCGGTGCGACCAGCCCGAACCAGGCCATCGACTCGAGCGCCGGAAATCCGGCTTCGGCGATCGTCGGGACGTCGGGGAGCAGCGGCGAGCGTTTCGTGTCGATCACCGCCAGCGGCCTGAGCTTGCCGGCCCGGATATGAGGCAGCATCGGGAGCACGCCTGCGAACACGATCTGGGTGTGATTGCCCAGCATCGCATTGACGACGTCGATCAGGCCCTTGTACGGAACGTGCGTCAGCTCGACGCCGGCCATCCTGGCGAAGGTCGCCCCGGCCAGGTGGCCGTTGCTGCCCAGCCCCTGCGAACCGTAGGAGAGGGTGCCCGGCTTGTCCCTGGCCAGGCGCACGAGCCCGGCGACGTCGCTGGCCGGCACGTCCGCGGTCACCACGAGAAACTCGGTGGTGTGCGCGACGATGCTCACGGGAACGAGCGCCGCGGGATCGAACGGCAGCTTGCTGTAGATCAGCGGGAGGACCGACAGCGTGGCGTCGGTCGCCATCATCAGCGTGTGGCCGTCCGGCGCCGCCGTGCTCACGGCCTCGGCCGCGATGATGGTGTTGCCGCCGGGGCGGTTGTCGACGACGACCGTCTGGCGCATGTTCTTCCCCATGCGCTCGGCCAGCCCTCGCGCGAGGCCGTCGGCGATGCCGCCGGGAGGAAACGGCACCACGATGCGGATCGGCTTGCTCTGGATGTCCTGCGCGGGCGCGGCCGCGGAGATCAGCAGCAGCGCCGCTGCGGCGAGCATCCGGCGTATCGACGATTTCATGGCTTCGGACTCCGGTGGGCAGGCAGCCCGTCGGGCTGCGGGGTCGTGGCCCCCGGCGCCGCGGGGGAGCCGGGGGAACGCAAGGCGGCGTCGGCCTGCGGCGCGGCGCCGAGCTGCTCGAGGAGCCGGAACTGGCGCCGGCAGACCTCGAACCGGTAATCGGCGAGATCGCGCTCGCCGTAGCTGTAGAACCCGCGACCGGTGCGCACGCCGAGACGGCCTTCGGCCATGTAGCGCTCGACCACCGGAGCCAGGCGATAGCGCTCGCCCAGCGTGCGTTCCAGGTACCGGTTCGCGTGATAGAGGATGTCGAGCCCGCCGAAGTCGATGAACTCGAGCGCACCCATCGTCGCGTAGCGGAAGCCGAACCCGAGCCGGATCGCCTCGTCGATCTGCTCGGGCGAGGCGACGCCTTCTTCGACCATCCGCGCCGCCTCGTTCAGGATCAGCGATTGCAGCCTGGGCACGATGTAGCCCGGCGAGGTCGCGCACCGCACGGGCCGCTTGCCGATTCCCCGCAGGATCGATTCCAGCGCCTGCAATGCTTGCGGGCTGGTGGTGGCGTGCGGCGACAGCTCGACGATGGGCACCAGGAACGCGGGGTTGAGCCAGTGCGCGTTCAGGAAGCGCTCGGGGCGGCCGACCAGCGCGGCGAGGTCCGATGAGAGCATCGTCGAGGTGGTCGAGGCGATCACCGCGTCGTCGCGGATGGCGGGGCAGGCGGCGGCGAACGCCGAGCGCTTGGCCTCGAGCGTTTCGGGCACGCATTCGAACAGCACGTCGCAACGGCCGAGCGCCTCGGGAGCGTCGGCCCAGGCCGCGAAGCGCGTGCGCTCGAGCACCCGGGCGCGGTCCTGATCCGCGATGGCGCCGAGCCGGGCCATCATCGACACCCCGGCATCGATCTCCGCGAGGCATTCGCGCCGCAGGGCGTCGACCTGGTCGGCCGGACGCCGCTTGATGTCGATCAGGATCGCTTCGTGTCCGGCGAACGCGAACGCCTGGGCGATGCCGCGCCCCATACGCCCTGCGCCGATCAGTCCGATCAATGCCGGCATGGCGGCCTCCGTCTGTTCGTCAGAAGCCGTGCTGCAGCAAGCGGCTCATCTGTTCCCGGCCGTGCCGGGCCAGCCCCAGGCGATGCAGCGACCTTTCTCCGTCTTCGAATCTCTCGTCGCACAGCGCTCCGGCGATCTCGAGCAGCGCGCGGGCCACCGGCACTTCGCAGCCGGCCCAGCCGGCGACGGAGACCAGGAACGCCAGCCCCAGCGCCACGTCCTCGCGCATGTAGCGATGCGAGAACAGGTCGACGGGCTCGCGCCAGTCTCCGCTTTCGACCAGGCTGGAGCGCGACCGCGGGCCGTACATCCAGTCGCGCCCCTCGTAGTGGTCGCGCAGCGGATAGTGATGCGATCGATAGCCCAGCGCCTCGCGCGTCGCGATCCGCTCGCGGTCGAGGCGCTCGGCCACGCGCCGCACGACCGGCTGCGTCCCTTCGTTGTGGATGTCGAAATCCCGCGATCGGTTCAGCGGGCCCGCGTTCAGGAGGATCAGTGGCGGATGGATGACCGGTCCTGCGTTCAGCAGGGCCGCCGACAGCGCGTCCTCGACCGGATGCGCGCACGGATAGGCCTGCCGGATGATGGCCAGCGCGCGCTGCATGTCCGACGCGGGGAACACGCCGGTGGGCAGGTTGGTGGCGGTCGCGGACACGCGAACGCACGAGGGGCCCTGCTTGCGCGCGAGATAGGGCAGGGTGCCGGTCTCGGCGAAGCTGACGCGGGCCGTGCAGCCGTGCTCCCTGACGCGCCGTGCGATCAGATAGCTGCCGAACGTTCCGGGGGGCAGGTAGACGACCTGGCCGTCGCGAAGGTGAGGAGCGAGCGCTCGCGCGAGATCCTCGTGCGCCGTGGCCGGCATCGCGGCCACGACGAGCTCGGCATCGCGCATCGCCTCGCCGAGGTCGGATGTCGCGAGGCGCAGCGTCGCCTGCCGTTCCCCGTCCGCGTCGATCCAGGTCAGTTGCGGCGCGGTGCGCAACCCGGCCAATGCTGCCGCGTCGCGCCGCCAGAACGCCACCTCATGGCCTTGCAGCGCGAAGTCGGCGGCCGCGGCATGACCGCCGTGGCCGCCGCCGAGCACGGTGACTTTCATGTGTGGCCTTCGTCACTCGAGCTTGATTCCGGCATCGCGGATCACTTTCGCTACCCGCGCGCCGTCGGCGGCGATGCCTGCCTCCACCTCGGCCGGCGAGCTGGCCTTGACGGCCAGTCCGCGCCCCGCGAACTGGCCGGCGAAATCCGGATCGCCGAGAATGGGGGCGACTGCAGCCCGGATCGCCTCCACCGTCGCTGCGGGAGTCGCCGCCGGCGCGTGCAGGGTGAAATAGGTGGGGATCAGCAGATCGTCGGGCAGGCCGAGCTCCCGCAGGGTGGGCACGTCCGGCAGTAGCGGCATGCGGGTGTCGGCCCCGACGGCCAGCCCACGCAGCTTGCCGGCACGGATGTGCTCGAGCACCGGCACCGGGCCGGTGATCATCCCCTGGACGTCGCCGGCAAGAAGGCCCACCACCGCCTGCGATACGCCGCGGTACGGCACCGCCGTCAACGAAGCGCCCCCCAGGTGCTGGCGGATCAGCTCGAGGCTCAGGTGGGGGGCGCTGCCGGGCGCCGAAGTGCCGACCGTGATGGGCTCACGGCGCTCCTGCATCCGGGTGACCATTTCGCCCCAGGTCTTGTACGGAGCGTCCGTACGCGCTACCCACAGCAGATTGACGCGCGCGACTTCGGTGATGCCGGTGAGTTGCCGCGTGTCGTACGGCAGCTTGGCGTACAGCAGCGGGTTCACGGCCAGGATCAGCCGGTCGACGAGCAGCAGGGTATGACCGTCCGGCGTCGAGTTCGCGGTCGTCTGGATGCCGATGATTGCATTGGCGCCGGGCCGGTTCTCGACCACGACGGCCTTGCCGGTACGGGCCGACAGCCGCTCGGCGAGCGCGCGTGCCAGCAGGTCGGGCCCGCCGCCCGGCGGGGCGGGCACGATGATCTGCACGTTCTTCGACGGCCACTGCTGGGCCTCGGCGGTCGGGTTGATCAGCGCCGCGGCTGCGACGATCGCGGCGATCGCCAGGCTGGCCGCGGCCCTCGGCCTCGCGGCCGGTGATTGCGTCTTCATGGGGGCCTCCCGTGCAGTCGAGGACTTCAATCGAGCCTGATTCCGGCCTCCCGGATGACCTTGGCCAGCCTGGTGCTGTCCGCGCTGATGCCGGCCTCGACGTTGGACGGTTCGCTCGCGCCCACGATGAGGCCGCGCCCGGCGAATCGCTTGACGAACTCGGGCTCGGCCAGGATCGGGGCGACCGCGGCATGGATGGCGTCGACGGTCGCCTTCGGGGTGGCCGCGGGAGCGTGCAGGGTGAAGTAGGTGGAGATGAGCAGGTCGGCGGGCGCGCCCACTTCCTTCAGGGTCGGCACGTCCGGCAGCAGCGGCAGCCGCTGCTCGGCCCCGACCGCGAGCGCGCGCAGCTTGCCGGCGCGGATGTGCTCGACCACGGTTTCCGGGCCGGTGATCACGCCCTGGACGTCGCCGGCGAGCAGGCCCATGACGGCCGGCGCGACGCCGCGATAGGGGACGTGCGTCATCGAGGCACCGAGCTGGCGCTTGACCAGCTCGAGGCTCAGGTGATGGACGCTGCCCGGCCCGCCGGTCCCCACCGCGACCGGATCGCTTCCCTTGCGCGCGTAAGCGGCCATGTCGGCCCAGGTCGTGTACGGGGCGTCGCTGCGCGCGACCCACAGGAGGTTCACGCGTGCGATCTCGGAGATGCCGGTCAATTGCTGCGGGCTGTACGGGAGCCGCGAGTAGAGCAGCGGGTTCACCGACAGGGTCAGCCGGTCGACCAGCAGCAAGGTATGGCCGTCCGGCGCCGCCTTCGCCACCGCCTCGGAGCCGATGATGGCGTTGGCGCCGGCGCGGTTGTCGACGATCACCGGCTTGCCGGTCGTCGTGGACAGCCGCTCGGCGAGCGCACGCGCCAGGACGTCCGGCCCGCTGCCCGGCGGGTAGGGCACGATGATCGACACGTTCTTCGCGGGCCAGGGCTGCGCCTGGGCAATGCAGGTGGCCGCCGCAGCGGCGATCACCAGGGCCGTTCTCGACAATGCGCCCAATACCCGCCCGAGCGCGGTCCGTTCGTTCGTGCTCATGTCTTCGTCTCCTCTCTGGTCGTTGTAGTCAGGTGTAGTGATTCCGGGCCGCGGGCCCTCGTTGCGCTACATGACGAATCCGCCGCTCGCCAGCACCATCTGGCCGGTGATGTAGTCGGATTCGGGGATGCACATCAGGTAGACGGCGCCGGCGGCTTCCTCGGGCGTGCCGCCGCGGCCGAGCGGGATCGACCGGTTCATGTGCTCCAGGAATTCCGGCTGGATGCCGATCTTGAATTCGCGCTCGCCGATGCGCGCGACCGCCTCGCCGGAGCCCATGGGCTGCGTCATCCGGGTGTGGATCAGGCCGAACGCGACGCAGTTGACGTTGACGTTGTAGCGGCCCCACTCCTTGGCCATGGTCTTGGTCATGCCGATGACCGCGGACTTCCCGGCGGCGTAGCCGAGCTGTCCGGGCTGGCCGTAGATGGCGATCGACGAGATGTTGACCACCTTGCGCATCACGCTGCGGCCTTCGGCCTTCTCCTTCTTCGCGGCCTCGCGGATGTGGTCGGCAGCGGCGCGCAGGATGCGGAACGGCGCGGTCGCGTGGACGTCGAGCATCGCGTACCACTGCTCGTCGGTCATCTTCTGGACCACGTTGTCCCAGGCGTAGCCGGCGTTGTTGACGATGATGTCGAGGCCGCCGAAGCGCTCGAGCGCCGTGGCGACGATGCGCTGGCCGAAGTCCGGCGCGGTCACGTCGCCCAGGCATGCGGCCGCTTCGCCGCCGGCCTGCCGGATGCGGCCGATGGTTTCCTCGGCCGGTGCGGCATCGAGATCGTTGACGATCACGCGCGCGCCGTCGCTGGCCAGTTTCACCGCGATGGCCTGGCCGATGCCGCGGCCCGAACCGGTGACGATCGCGACCTTGCCCTGGAGTCTCTGCATTGTGTTTCCCCTTTCTGGATGGATTTCAGTCCGCGACCACGTTCTGCGATCGCAACGTTGTGTACTCGTCGTCGCCGATGCCCGCCTCGGCCAGCACGCGCCGGGTATCGGCGCCGTACTTGTGCGGGAACGGCAGCTCGGTGCGCGCGCCTTCCACGTCGACGGCCATCGGCTGCATGCGCACCCTGCGCCCGTCGGGCATCGTGGTGCGCGTGAGCCGGTCGCTGAGCTGGGGCAGCTCGATCACCTGGCGCAGGTCCAGGATGCGCGTGGCCGGGATGGTGGCCGTGCGCAGGTCCGCCAGGATCTCCTGCGACGCGTACTGGCGCGTCACCGCCGCCATGTCGCGGTGGATCGCCTCGCGCTCGCGGGTGCGCCCCTCGTTGGTGGCGCGCACCTCGTTGGCCACCGGGGCGAACTTCGGGATCGCCGTGAGCCGGCGCCACTGCACGTCGCTGCCGATGGCCAGGAACACGTAGCCGTCGCTGGCCGGGTACACGTTGGTCGGGATGAACTTGCGGTGCTCGTTGCCCGCGCGCGTGATCTCGTTGGGCTGGCAGCCGAAGTCGATGAGCGGCAGCACCGTGGTCAGCCACGAGGCGGCCGCCTGCAGCATCGAGACGTCGATGCGCGTGCCGCGCCCGCTCTCGTGGCGCTCGAGCAGCGCGGCCATGACGTTGGCGTAGACCTCGTCGCCGGCCTTGAGGTCGATCACCGGGATGCCGGTGAGCATGGGTGGGCCGTTGGGGTCGCCGGTGACCTCCATGTAGCCCACCATGGCCTGGATCACCGGGTCGTAGCCCGGGGCCTCGGGAAAGCGCGGGCCCATGGCCGAGATGGCGGCCCAGATCAGGTCGGGCTTGACCGAGGACAGCGTCTCGTAGTCGATGCCCAGCGAGGCGTAGCGCGAGGGCACGGTGTTGCAGCAGAAGACGTCGACCTCGAGCTCGCGGATGAGTTGCTGCAGCACTTGCCGGCCACGCTCGTCCTTGAGGTTCAGCGCGATGGCTTCCTTGCCGACGTTGGGGGCCACGAAGTAGCTGCGGCGGTCCTCGTCGGCCACGCGCGAGCCGATGTAGCGGTTGGGGTCGCCCGGCAGCCCGGCGCCGGTGGGGGTGGACTCGATGCGGATGACGCGCCAGCCGAGCTGGGCGAAGCGCAGCGTGGCCGAGGGCAGGGAGAGCGCCTGCTCCATCGAGAGAACGGTGCGTCGCTTCATGCGCTCTTGCCTTTGATGGCTCTCATGCGGGTTTCCGGTCGGGTTTTCGATGAGGAAGTGCAGGGGATCCGGGAGCACTCCCGTCAGCCGCCCGCGATCGGAGGAACGAGGGCGACTTCGTCCTCGTCGTGCACGGGGTGATCGCGATCCGCGTAGCTGGAGTTGACCGAGACCAGCACGACGTCGACGTACTCGAACGCGTCCCTGAGACGCTCGTCCCGGGTCGGAAGCCAGTCGAGCAGCATGCCCACGTTCCGGATCCCGCTCGGCAGGCGGATGTCTTCCGATTCGCGTCCCACGCTGTCCCGAAGCCAGGCGAAGTAACGCAGTTTCATCGGTGCTCAGGCGGCCGTGTCTTCGGTGCGTACGATCTTTTCGGCGGCAACCGCGCGCATCCGTTCTTCGTGGATGGCGCGGGCGACCTTCTCGGGCGACATCGGCGGTTGGAAGATGCGCACGCCGGTCGCGTTGTACAGCGCGTTCGCGATGGCCGGCGCGATGACGATCGTCGGCAGCTCGGAGATGCCCTTGGCGCCGTAAGGACCTTCCACGCAGTCGCTCTCGATGAAGTGCAGCTCGAGCGGCGGCATCTCCGGCGCCGTGATGAGCTTGTAGTCGCGGAAGCAGGCGTTCTTCAGCATGCCTTTTTCGATCCGCATGTCCTCGCTCAGGGCGTACCCCAGACCGATGGCGATGCCGCCTTCGACCTGGGCTTCGAGACCCATGCGGTTGATGACGCGGCCGACGTCCTGCGCCACCGTGACCTTGTCCACCTTGATCTCGCCGGTCAGCGTGTCCACCGTGATCTCGGCGATATGCACCGCGTGGGCGTAGGCGGCCGAGGAATCGGAGCAGTTCTTGGCCCCCTCGGGCTCGCTGTTCGGCTCGTAGTAGTCGGTGACCATCACCAGCTCGGGCTCGGCCTGGAAGTGCATCTGCCGCAGCAGGCGCTCGAGCTTGATGAGCGGGGTGCCGTCGCGCTCGCGCACGACCGAGCCGTCGCGCAGGTCCAGGTCTTCGGCCGGTTCGCCGAGCATCTTCTCGGCGGCGTTCAGGATCTGCGCCCTGGCCTTGCGCGCGGCGCGGCGCGTCCCGTTGCCGGCGATGAAAGTGGTGCGCGAGGCGTGCGAGCCGACGTCCCACGGAGCGATGTCCGAATCGTTGTTGACGACGGTCACGTACTCCAGCGGCACGCCCAGCTCTTCGGCGACGATCAGCGTGATGACCGCGTCGATGCCCTGGCCGATTTCAGTGGCGCCGGTGATCACCGTGACCCGGGCGTAGTCGTCCACCTTCAGAATGGTGCCGATGCCGTCCGACTTGTGGATCTTGGCGCCGCCGGCGTTGTGGATCGAGGAGGCGAGGCCGATGCCTTTCTTGTAGCGGCCGGGCTGGTCGCGCAGCGCTGCGTACTCCCTGCGCTTGCGGCTGTAGTCGCTCGCCGTCGCGGCGGTTTCCAGGCACTCCACGAAAACGCACTCGCGCAGGAAGGATTTCTGCGGCGTGACTTCGCCCGACTTCTGCGCGTTCTTCAGGTGGAATGCGAGCGGGTCCATGTCCACCAGGTCGGCCAGCATGTCCATCTGCTGTGCGGTGGCCCAGGCGCCCTGCACATTGCCATAGCCGCGGAAGGAGCCTGCGTACGGGTTGTTGGTGTAGATCGCCTGCGCCTTGTAGTCGACCACCGGCACCCGATAGTGGCCCGAGACGGTGCGCATCATGACGACCGGGATGGTCGGCCCCCACGAGGTGTAGGCGCCGTTGTCCATCAGCACGTCGGCGGTACGGAAGGTGAGCGTGCCGTCGCGGGTGCAGCCGGTGCGCAGGTGGATGATCGCCGACTGGCGCGTCGGCGAGGCCTTGAACTCCTCCTCGCGCGAGTAGATGACCTTGACCGGGCGGCCGGTCTTCTTGGCCAGCAGCGCGGCGATCGGCTCGTAGGGATAGACGTCGAGCTTGGAGCCGAAGGCACCGCCCACGGGCGGCTGGATGACCCGGATGTTGCCGGGATTGATGCCCAGCGCCGGCGCGAGATCCATCTTGTAGTTGTACGGATACTGGGTCTGCGTCCAGATCGTCAGCTTGCCGTTGTGGTCGAAGTCGGCGATGGCGCAGGAAGTGCCCATGCAGCAGTGCGTCACATGGTGCGGGCGGAACACGTTGTCGACGATGATGTCGGAGGCCGCCTCGGCCGCCGCGAGATCGCCGTGCTTGAACTCGAAGCGCAGGCTCCTGTTGCCGGGGAAGTTCTCGTGGATCTGCGGAGCATCTTCCTTTGCGCCGTCTTCGGGCGTGAACACGGCAGGCAGGTCCTCGTACTCGACCTCGATGAGTTCGATCGCGCGGCGGGCGATTTCTTCGGTCTCGGCTGCCACGGCCGCGATCTCATCGTGCTCGCAGCGCACCTTGTCCTTGAGCGCGACGTTGTCGCGCACGAAGCCGAACTTGAGACCCGCAGCGTCCTTGCCGGTCAGCACCGCGTGCACACCGGGCAGCTTCTCCGCCGCCGCGGTGTCGAGGCGCACGATCCGGGCGTGCGGCCGCCCGGCAAACAGCACCTTGCCGATCAGCATCTGCGGCAACACCATGTCGTTGATGTAGCGCGTCTTGCCCGTCGCCTTGTCGGGGGCGTCGGGCTTCTTGACGCGCTGGCCGATCAAGGTCTTCTTCGCCATGAGTGAATCGGTGAAGGTCTTTTCCATGGCTAGTCTCCGCTCGAGAATATGGGACCGGGGTGATGGAATGCGGAGCGCTCAGCGGCTGCGGCACTCGTTCCTGCCGGCCACGGCCTGCACCGCGTCCAGCACCTTGGTATAGCCGGTGCAGCGGCACAGATTGCCTTCGAGGCCCCGTTGCGCCTCTTCGCGCGTCAGGTCGGGGTTGTTCTCGACCAGGTATTGGGCCTGCATGATCATGCCGGGCATGCAGAAGCCGCACTGCACGGCGCCGTGCTCGACGAAGGCCTGCTGCATCGGGTGCAGGCCCTCCGGCGTGCGCAGCCCCTCGATGGTCACGACCTCGCGCCCGTCGCAGTCCACGGCGTACATCAGGCAGCTGTTGACGGTCTTGCCGTCGATCCTGACCGTGCACGCGCCGCACTCGCCTTCGCCGCAGGCGTACTTGGTGCCGGTCAGCCCGAGCTTGTCGCGCAGCATGGCCAGCGTCTTCATCGTGGCCGGCACCTTCAGGCCGACCTCGCGGCCATTGAGCTTGAAGCGGATTTCAGTCTCGACGGACATCATTGAGCACCTCTTCGACGAACACTCGAACAAGATGGCCGCGATACCATGCACTGGCACGCACGTCATCGATGGGTTTGGCATCCTCGGCCGCTGCCTCGACCGCGGCGGCCAGGGTGGCGGCATTCAGGGGCTGGCCCTCGAGCGCGGCCTCCACGTGGCGGGCGCGCAGTGGGGTGGGCGCCACCGACCCCATGGCGACACGGACGTCGCGCAACCGGCCGTCGGCGAAACGGGCGCCCAGGGCCACCGAAACGGTGGAGATCTCGAGCGCCGGACGCGGGCCGGCCTTGCGGAACCTGCCGACGAAGCCGGCTGCGGGCCGCTCGAACACCACGGCGGTCAGCAGCTCTTGCGGCAGCCTGACGGTCTTGCCGGGGCCGAGGAAGAAGCGCTCCAGCGGCACGCGGCGCGTGTGCACGGCGTCGTTGCGCCAGCACGCGAGCTCGACCGAGGCGCCCAGCACCAGCAGGGGCGGGCTCATGTCGCCGGCCGGCGAGGCGTTGCACAGGTTGCCGCCCACTGAGGCGGCGTTGCGGATCTGCTCGCTGGCGAAATGCTCGGCCGCCTCGACCAGCACGGGGGCGACTTCGGCGAGCACGGCGCTGCGGCGGATCTCGCTGACGGTGGTGGTGGCGCCGATGCGGATCTCGTCACCCTGGGCGTCGATGCCGCCCAGGCCTTCGATGCGGCGAATGTTCAGCAGCGTCGCCTTGTACTGGCGCGCGCCGGATTCGGTCTGCGGCGAGAGGTCGGTGCCGCCGCAGAACACCGTGGCCTCGTCGTCGGCCATCGCCTGCAGGGCCTCGTCCAGCCGGTGAGGCACCAGATAAGCGCTCAATTCCTGCATGTTTGCGGCCTTCAGAAGCGGATCGGTTCGCGATAGCGCCCGAAGACGCCGACCATCTGCTTGGTGATCTCGCCCACGGTTGCGTACGCCTTGACCGCCTCGACGATGGCCGGCATCACGTTGGCGCCGGCCGCCGCATCGCGCGCCACCCGCTCGAGCGTGCGCGCCACGGCTGCCTCGTCGCGCTCGGCGCGTACCCGCTCGAGCCCCTCGATCTGCACCCGTACGTCCTCTTCCTTGTAGGGGTGGAACTCCACCGGGTGCTCGTCCTCCTTCTCGTTGCGGTAGCAGTTCACGCCCACCTTGGGGAAGGCCCCGGACTCGATGTCGCGCTGCATCTGATACGCCTGCGCCGAGACCTTGGCCTGGATGGACCCCTCGGCGACCATCTTCACGATGCCGCCCGCCGCATCGGTCTCGGCGATGATCTCCTCCATCTTGGCGCGCATGCGGTTGGTCATCGTCTCGACGTAGTACGAGCCCCCCAGCGGGTCCACCGTCTCGGTCAGGCCCATCTCCTCGATCAGGATCTGCATCGTGCGCAGCGAAACGCGCGTGGAGTACTCCGTGGGAATCGTGTACGCCTCGTCGAACGAGCACAGCGCCATCGTCTGCGTGCCGGAGAGCGCGCTGATCAGCGCGTAGTAGGCCCCGCGCACGATGTTGAGCTCCGGCTGCTCGAAGGTCAGCCCCCCGCCGCCGCCGGCGGCGATCATGCGCAGCCACATCGAGCCGGGCTTCTCGGCGCCGTACTGCTCCTTCATGATCTTGGCCCACAGGCTGCGCCCGGCGCGGAACTTGCAGACCTGCTCGAAGAGGTTGCCGAAGATGTTGAAGTTGTAGGACAGCCGCCCGGCGAACTCGTCCACGTGCACGCCGCGCCGGATCACCTCGTCGGCATAGGCCCTGGCGATGCAGAACGCGTAGGCCATCTCCTGCGCGGGCGTGGCCCCAGACTCGCGGATGTGGTAGCCGCACACCGACACCGGGCTGTACTTCGGGGCGTGCTCGGCGCAGTACTCGATGGTGTCGCCCACCAGCCGGATCGAGGGCTCCACCGGAAAGATCCAGGTGCCGCGGCCGATGAACTCCTTCAGGATGTCGTTCTGGGCGGTGCCGCGCAGCTGCTTGACGTCGTAGCCGCGCTTCTCGGCCATCGCCAGGTACATCGCGATCAGGATCGCGGCCGCGCCGTTGATCGTGAGCGACACGGTGATCTTGGCCAGGTCGATGCCGTCGAAGGCCACCTCGAAGTCGCGCAGCGTGTCCACCGACATGCCGACGCGTCCGATCTCGCCTTCGGCCAGCGGGTCGTCGGAATCCAGCCCGATCTGCGTGGGCAGGTCGAAGGCTACGTTCAACCCCGTCTGGCCGTGCGAGATCAGGTACCTGAAGCGCTGGTTGGTCTCGTGCGGCGTACCGAAGCCGGCGTACTGGCGCATGGTCCAGGGCTGCTTGCGGTACATCAGCCGGTGGATGCCGCGGGTGAAGGGGTACTCGCCGGGCGAGCCCAGCATCGCCAGCCCGCCGCTGTCCTCGACGTCGGCCGCGGTATAGAGCGGTTGGACCTCCAGGCCCGACTCGTTGACCACCGGGCGTACTTCGGCATGCAGGCGATCGTTCATTTGACGTTCTCCCGGATGTAATCGCAGATGGCGTCGAGCTTGGAGCCGGTGGGGAATACCCCCCGGAAGCCCAGGGCGCGCAGCGCGTCGTGGTCCTGCGCCGGCAGGTTGCCGCCGATCAGCCACAGCTTGTCGGTCAGGCCGTTGGCCTCCAGCAGCCCCTTGAGCTTGCGGCAGAAGGGCAGGTGCGAGCCGGCCAGGCTGGAGAGCGCGATCACGTCGACGTCTTCTTCCAACGCCATGCGCGCCACTGCCTCGGGCATCTGGCGCAGCCCCGTGTAGATGACCTCGAAGCCGGCGTCCATCAATGCGCGCGCCACCACCTTGGCGCCCTGGTCGTGCCCATCCAGCCCCGGCTTGGCCAGCAGGATCCGGATCCGGCGCTCCCGTGCCGCGCCCGGTTGCGGCGCAAGCCCCGCAGCGGCTGCACTCATGACGTCACCTCCTTGGCAATGATCAGTTTCAGGATTTCACTCGTGCCCCCGCCGATGAGCGTGAAGCGCACGTCGCGCAGGTAGCGCTGCACCGGGTACTCCATGGCGTAGCCGTAGGAGGCCAGCACGCGCGCGGCCGAATCGCAGATGCCGGCCGCCGTCTCGGTGGCGAACAGCTTGCACATCGCCGCCTCCTTGTGGTGCGGGCGGTTGGTGTCGCGCAGCCACGCCGCGTAGTGCACGAGATGGGTGGCTGCCTCCAGCCCCGTGGCCATCTCGGCCAGCCGCACCTGGATCGCCTGGAAACGGTCGATCGGCTTGCCGAACTGCTTGCGCTCGCCCGCGTAGCGCACCGCCTCGGCGAGCGCGGCGCGCGCCACCCCGAGCGCCATGGCCCCGGTGATGATGCGGATCTCGGCCAGCGTCTTCCTCAGGTGCCCCTCGCCGTCGCCTTCTTCCCTGGACAGCCGATGGCTGTCGGGCACGAAGCACTCGGCAAAGGCCACCTCGGACGTGGGCAGCGCCCACACCCCCATCTTGTGGATCTCGCGCCCGACCGTGATGCCGGGGAAGTGCTTCTCGACCAGGAAGATGGTGAGCTTGCGTTCCTCGCCCGCGCGCGCGAACACGGTGAAGAAGTCGGCCACCGGCGCCGAGGTGATCCAGGTCTTCTGGCCGTTGAGCACATAGCCGCCCTGGACCTTCCTGGCGGTGGTGGCGATCGACCCCAGATCCGAGCCGGCGTTGGGCTCGGTCATGCAGATGGCGCCGACCTTCTCGCCGGCGAGCGCGGGCTTGAACAGGCGCTCGACGATGTCGGGGTTGCCCAGCATGTGCAGGAACTTGGTGCCCATGAGCGACTGCATGGCGGCGGCGCCGGCCAGCGACATGGAGCCGCGGGCGATCTCGGCGAGCGCCAGGCAGAACTCGGTGAGCGCCATGCCGGTGCCGCCGACCTCCTCGGGGTAGCGCATGCCGAAGAGGCCCAGTGCGGCCAGCTCGCCGAAGAGCTCGCGCGGGAACGCGCGCGCCTCGTCCAGCGCCGCCGCCTGCGGGGCGATGCGCTCGTCGGCGAAGCGCGCGAACGTGTCGCGCACCGCCTTCTGCTCGACGCTCAGCTCGAAATCCATGATCCTCCCCGGTTCCTGGCAGACTTGGTGATGTCGATCGTGCTCGTGCCGTGGACGGCGCTCATGCGTCGTCCATGCCGTAGGTCTCGCGGGCCGCCTCGCGCGAGATCACGCCGTTGCGGATCTCCTCGGCGAGCACCTTGCGGTTGCGCTTCTTCGGATCGCCGTAGCCGCCCCCGCCACTGGCCACCTGGTGGTAGAGCGTGCCTTTGGGCACCCCGGTGATCAGATCCTTGTTGCGCGGCACCACGGTGCGGCCGTCGGGGTACTTCAGGTGGATGAAGTTGAGCCCCGCGTCGTGACCCCCGCGGGTGCCGAAGGCGGGGGTGAAGTCGCCGTCGCCGAAGGTGACCAGCTGGGTGTCGTCCGCGCCGATCTCGAAGAGCGTCTCCACCCCCAGCCCGCCGCGCCACTGGCCGGCGCCGGCCGAGTCGGTGAGCAGCTCGTGGCGGATCAGCCGGTGCGGCGTCTGCTGCTCGAACATCTCGTAGTCCTGGTCCAGCACCCCGCCCGAGGCGTCGATCATCCCGATGTGGTCGTAGCCATCGGTGCCCTGCATGCCGCCCGAGCCGCCCTTCTGGCCCATGAAGCCGATGTCGACGTACTTCTCGCCGTTGCGCGGGTCGACGCCGGTGGTGAGCGAGATCAGTGCATGGTTCCAGCCGGCGGTGACGCGATCGGGCAGCACCGGCGCGAGCGCGCGCTGGATCGCATCCGCGTTGGGCGGGCACAGGTGGTTGCCGAAGGTGGTCGCCTTCGGGTAGGCCGCGTTCAGGATCGTGCCCTCCGGGATCACGATCTCGATCGGCTGCACCATCCCCTCGTTGTGCGGGATGTCCGGGTTGACCATCTGCAGCAGCGTCAGGATCGTGGCCGAGGCGCTCGAGGTGAACGTGCCGTTGACGAACCCGTTGGTCTGCGCATCGGTGCGCGAGTAGTCGAAGCGGATCTTGCGATCCTCCACGTCGATGTCCACCCGGATGGTGAACTCCGAGCCCTCGTGGCGCCCGTCGTAGAAGACGCGGCCTTCGCCCGAGTAGCGCCCGTTGGGGATCTTGGCGATCTCGGCTTCCATCATGCGCCGCGTGGCCTCGAACAGCGCCTGCTTGTGCGCCTCGTAGCTCTGCAGCCCGTACTTCGCCAACAGCTCGAGCAGGCGCCGCTCGCCCACCGTGCACGCGCCCATCTCGGCCTTCATGTCGTGCTGCACGATGTCCAGGCGCACGTTGGCGAAGATCAGGTTCCAGACGTCGCGGCGCAGCTTGCCGCGCTCGACCACCTTCACCGGCGGGATGCGCAGCGCCTCCTGCCACACCTCGACGGCGTTCGGGTTGTAGCCGCCGGCCACGTTGCCGCCGATGTCGGCCTGGTGGCCCTTGACCGCCGTCCAGGCCACCAGCTTGTCGCCGAGGAACACCGGCTTGTAGACGGCGACGTCGTTGTTCTGGTTGCCCATGCTGAACACGTCGTTGTGGAAGATGACGTCGCCGGGGTAGATCTCGTCGCCGAAGTACGCCTTGATGTACTTGCACACGGGCGCCAGCGAGAAGGCCAGGATCGGCAGGTTCTCGGTCTGCTCGAGCATGTTGCCGTCGCCGTCGTAGAGGCCGGTCACGTAGTCCTTGGCCTCGCACAGGATCGGCGAGCGCGTGGTCTTTTCCATCGAGATGCTCATCTCATCCGTGATGGACTTGAAGGTGCGCGCATACACCGACAGCAGGATCGGGTCGATCTTCGGGGCTTGTGAAGTGCTCATGGCGGTTCCTGACAGTTCGCTCGGGGCCGCTCAGGCCGTGATGACAGCGGGTTCGACGGTCGGTTCGGCTGCGGCGGGCTCGAAAGCCGAGCGGCACAGGTCCTCGCGGCCCTTCTGGTAGATCACGAACGAGCCCAGCGCATCGACCACGCAGTCGTACGACGGGCTCACGAAGATCGCCGTGGTGGCCTGCTCGATCATCGCCGGGCCCTCGATGCGGTTGCCGTAGCGCAGGCGGTGCCCGTCGTAGATCGCCACCTCGGCAAACGCCTTGGACTCCGGCAGGTACACGCTGCGCCGGCCCTTGAGCGCCTGGCCCGCATCTGCCCCGCCCCAGGCCTCCTTGCGATACGCCGGCTTCTCGGTCGCCCCGATCGCCTGCACCCGCACGTTGATGATCTCCACCGGCGTGCCCTCCTGCTCCAGCGAGTAGCCGTACAGGCGGTTGT